>BNJU01003578.1_pt1 | contig 60198 bp, 67 predicted proteins | sample 8539281 | NCBI WGS metagenome assembly BNJU01 (sample SAMD00202456, study PRJDB9452) | human saliva metagenome | isolation source: human saliva | place: Japan
CTGCCCTGGCGACGTGCTGCTCTCGCACTTTGAGCTTAGATGCCGAAGGCATTGCTGCTCGCGTTAGGGAGTTTGTGCTCTCGTAGTCTTTGTCATATGTTGATGGCAAATACAATTAAAGGCGGGATGAAATTTGAAAGGAATTCTTTAGGAGAGACCATCTATTCTCTTCGTCATAGTAAGGGATTGACGCAGGAGCAGCTTGCAGAGGGTATCTGTTCCCCGGTTTCTCTTTCAGAATTGAAAATGGACGCCAGATGCCTTCAAGGTAATTCTCGACGCATTGTTGAGCAGACTTGGGGCGAGTACCTATCAGCTTTGTGATGTTTTTATCAAAGTGATTGCCAGCGTAGCTTTAATGAGATTACAAGACGAGCAAGTCTGCTTATAGAAGCAGGTAAAATCCAACAAGGCCTATCCTTGCTGGAGAGCTTGGGTGAAAATGATGCATCTCATGCATTGGAGCAGCAGTCAGTTTTACTTATACAGGCGGCTGCTCAACTTAAGCAGAACAAAGATCCGAGATTCATATATTTAAATTACATGAGGCTTTGGAGCTACAAAACCTCATATTGACCTATCCGATTTCCGACATGAACTTTTATCTCCTATTGAAGCTGAAATAATCGGTTTGATGGTTGTAGCGCTTCAACAAAAGGAAGCCTGTATTGAGGCTATTCAAGTGGGAGAAGAACTTGCAAGAAACCTTTCTGATCAACAATCGAGCAGCAATGACTTTATGGTTGTCCGTATCAACCTTGAGGTTAATATATCTTCCTGCTTAGACCTTGAGGGAAGGTTTGAAGAAGCTGCTCAGCATGCGTATCTGGCAAGAGATTTGAGTATTGAAAGTCATGAACAGATACTTTTACCGGTGATTTTTTATTTGATTGGTCGATCTGAATTTCGGAGTGGAAATATTGAAAGGCACGCTCAATAATGCAGACGATTATTCCGTATATGGAACTTATCGGCCAACATGATAATGCGAAATGGTGCGCTCTTTTGTTGAAGAGAATCTAAGCGCTTAAAATTAAACTTAGGTGCTTAAAGATAGCGAGCAAGGCAGTCTACAGTTCTCATTATCAAAAGTCAAAATCTTTACGTATCATTCTCATTATTTTGATACTTTGCATGGATACTTAACATTTGAGGTAATACAAGAATTGTCACGAGATGTTATGGATGGTCTCCTCCTCTTTTCGAGATGATGTACTCGTCAAAGAGAGGAGAGATACATGAGCGTAAAAGTATCTTTTAAAGAATGCCGGTAAACGAAACGTGATCGTTTTGTATTAGTACAAATTATGAGTTCTTGCGTCGTTGCCGGTGTGGCTCTTTTACTGAGTGCACTTCTCAATACGGTTTCTGAAGTCATTATTTCAGAAGATATTGCTCTGTTACTTAAATTTATAGGTTTGTGCTGTATATATGCTATAGCAACTGGCATCCTTCTTATGCTACAGGGATATGTGCGCGCCCGTCTGGTTCGCGACACCGTAATTAAGATGAGAAATTCTGCCGTGAAGGCTTATTTGCGGAGAAAAGATGCTGTAAATATGAATGAGAACAGTGCTGAGTTTCTTTCTCTTTTAAGTCAGAATATGGATACCATTGAAAAAGATTGGCTTGGCGGATTGCTTGATGCATTTGCTTCGTGCTGCGAAATTACTATTGCGAGTCTCTTTACTTTTGTATATAAATCCAATAGTGGCAGTAATTTCGATACTTGTGATGGCAATTCAACAATCATTCCCGGAATATTTATAAAACAACTTACACATTGCCAAGAGGAGATCGTAAAAAATACGGTTTCGTATAACGGGCAGATTCGTGACATATCGCTTGGAATTGATGTTATTAGGTCATTTCATAAAGAAAGCAATTTTACAAACCGACACTTGATGGTTGCGCAGCAGTTGGAAAGTGAAGGCACATTTATCTGAAGTTACGGCTCTTATATCTGGGCTTGTTACAGCAATCTCGGTTTCATCTCAATTCATTATTATGGGTATAACAGGTATTTTTGCGGTGCAAGGACTTGTTTCTCTTAGTAGTGTTGTAGCTGTGACTCAGCTGTCCGGCCAGGTAATTACGCCCGCTTCAACATTTGCTTCATTGCTTGGCAAAGTTAAAGCGGCCTATCCGGTTTTGAAGGCGGTTATATGTGACGATGAAGAAGCTTCGTTTGACAATGAGGCACGGCACTATGATGTAGAACATGAAATTGAGCTAAGAAATGTTACTTATAGGTATCCTGATTCAATTTCCGGAGTGTCTAAGATATCTGCACGCTTTGAGACCGGGAGAAAGTATGCGATTATTGGAAAAAGCGGGAGTGGAAAGAGTACGCTTTTAAAACTGATTTCAGGCCAGATAGAACCTCAGGATGGAGACATTCTGATTGATGGTTCAAGAGATATTTCATGTGATCCGGCAATGATTCACCAAAATGTATATTTGTTTGACGATACGCTAAAAAATAACATTACGCTTGAAAGTTCATATTCAGATGAGCAAATCAATGGAGTTATTAAAAAATCCGGCCTTTCGGAGGTAGTTGCGGCTCTTCCAAAAGGACTTGACACTCCAGTGGAAGAGAACGGAAAGCGCTTCTCAGGAGGTGAAAGACAGAGGATTGCTATTGCGCGAGCCTTACTGTATGGAAAGAAGCTACTGCTTGTTGATGAAGCTACGTCTGCATTGGACACACGCATGGCTACTGAGGTCGAGAATAACCTGCTTGGTCTAAGCGGAGTTACCATGATTGAGGTAACTCATCATCTCAATGTTGCACAACAATCAAAGTTTGATGCCGTATTTGAAATGACTCCAAGTGGGCTTTTGGAGATAAAACAATAGTAGGAGCTCAATAAGTTTGTGATAGCTGCCTTTGAGCTTAATTGCGCTCCACTAGAGATGTTAATGGCGAAGAATATGAGAAAACCCCAGCTGCTTTAACAGCTGGGGTTTATGTTTATTGCAATGAAAACGGGGAATCTAGAGTGGGAACCGTCAATTAACCAATGTGTTTGGTAATGGAAGCGGCTGCTATCTTACCAGCGCCCATTGCCAGAATGACGGTTGCAGCACCAGTTACGATGTCGCCACCAGCCCAGATGCGAGGATCGGAGTACGACCCTCTTCGTCGGCCTCAATGTAGCCCCACTTGTTGAGCTTGATGTCGCCGATCATCTTTGCGAATGGGTTAGCGTTAGTGCCGATTGCAGAAATTGCAACGTCGCAAGGAATGTCCTCGATAGCGCCCTCGATAGCAACTGGACGACGACGTCCGTCAGCGTCAGGCTCGCCGAGCTCCATCTTCTGGACGCGAACTGCGCAAACTGCGCCATCCTCGCCAGCGACAAACTCGAGAGGGGAGACGAGAGGAAGAACCTCAACGCCCTCTGCCTTTGCGTGGTGCAGCTCTGCACGACGAGCAGGCATCTCGTCCTCAGTACGACGGTAAGCGATGATTGCACGCTCTGCGCCAAGACGCTTAGCAGTACGGACAGCGTCCATAGCAACGTTGCCGCCACCAAAGACAACGACGTTCTTGCCGTGCTTGGTTGGAGTGTCATACTCAGGGAAGTTGTTAGCCTTCATGAGGTTAACGCGGGTGAGGTACTCGTTTGCAAAGAAGACGTTAGGCAGGTTCTCGCCAGGGATGTTGAGAAGCTTTGGAAGGCCAGCGCCTGTTGCAATGTAGATTGCGTCAAAGCCCTGCTCAAAGAGCTCTTCTGCATCGGTGATACGACCGACAACAGAGTTGAACTCAAACTTAACGCCCAGCTCCTGAAGGCCGTCGATCTCGCGCTTAACAACAGCCTTTGGAAGACGGAACTCAGGAATACCGTAAACCAGAACGCCGCCGCCGGTGAAGAATGCCTCAAAGACGGTAACGTCAAAGCCGTTACGAGCAAGCTCGCCAGCGCAAGCAATACCGGAAGGACCGGAGCCTACAACTGCAACCTTCTTGCCGTTCTTTGGAGCGATAGCTGGCTTGGAAGCAAGCTCAGGCTGGTCGCCAAGGAAGCGCTCGAGCTGACCAATAGCAACTGGTTCGCTGCGCTTACCCATGATGCAGACGCCCTCGCACTGGTTCTCCTGTGGGCAAACGCGACCACAAACTGCAGGAAGCATGGAGGACTCGCGGATGATGTCAAGACCGCGACCAAACTCCTCTGCACGGATAGCCTCGATGAAGCGAGGAATGTTGATGTTTACAGGGCAGCCCTGAACGCACAGTGGATTCTTACAATCCAGGCAGCGGTTTGCCTCTGCAATTGCCATCTCTTTAGTGAAACCCTTGTCGACAGGGCGGAAGTCTTGTGCGCGCTCTGCAGCTGGCTCTTCGTTGTCAGCTGTACGAGGTGCCTTGACGTTTGGAATGTAGCGACCGTTTACTTGTGGCATGCGCACCTCGTCTCCTCGTAAGCCTTGATGGACTGGCCTTCCTCGGTGAGGTAGGCTGCCTGACGTGCGCGAAGGTCGTTCCAGTCAACCTTGGTTGCGTCAAAGTCAGGACCGTCAACACAAGCAAACTTGGTCTCGCCGCCAACCTCAACACGGCAGCAACCGCACATACCAGTGCCGTCAACCATGATTGGGTTCAGGGAAGCGATGATAGGTGTGTCGTACTTCTCGGCAGTGAGAGTGGAGAACTTCATCATTGGAACCGGGCCAACGCAGAATACGCGGTCGACCTGCTTGTCCTGCAGAAGACGCTCGAGAGGTGCGGTTACAACGCCCTTCTCGCCAAGAGAACCGTCGTCTGTGGTGATGTGGATGTGATCGTCGTCCAGAATGGAACGGAACTGATCCTCAAGCAGCAGCAGCTCTTTGGTACGAGCGCCCATGATTGCGTGGACCTCGCGGCCAGCTGCTACGAGCTGACGAGCAACAGGGAAGGCGATAGCCAGGCCAACGCCGCCGCCGATAACTGCCCATTTGCCCTCGCCCATCTCGGTAGGCTCACCCAGAGGACCAGTGACGTCCTGCAGGAAATCACCAACCTCGTAGGTAGAAAGCATCCTGGTGGTCTTGCCGATTACCATGAAGATAAACTCGACCCAACCCTCCTCAGGATTCCAATCCGCAAAGGTAAATGGAACGCGCTCGCCACACTCATTTGCGCGGACCATCAGGGAACTGACCAGCATGTGCATGCTTGGCCATCTGTGGTGCCTCGATGCGGAACTTGAAGACCTTCTCGGAGAACTGAGTCTTTTTCGAGGATCTTATACATTCAGCGGTACTCCTCTCCCGAATTAGGTATCCTCGTGCAGCTGATTGAGACTGTGCTCAACTTGCTAACAATTAAATGACCGCCTGGGTAGCGGTCAAAAACACAGGTAATATTGTATAACGCCGCTAGAATTTATGTAGCGAGAAAAGCTGTTTGCATTGCAAATTCATGCTTATAATGAAGTTGAAATTGATGATGTGAAACGTTCTTATATAAGTTTTTATTTCTTGTATTGATGAAAAATTTTTATAAATGGATAAGCTCTTCAACTTTATCTGCAGCAGCTTCTGCTTCTATATAAAAATTTGTAAGCGAGGCACTTTTAAGCTCTTTTAATACATAATTTGCAACTGTCATGCGACCAGGTGGTCGACTAATACCACACTGTAGACGTATAAAATCACGAGTTCCTAATTTGTCAGCAATGGAGCGTAGGCCATTATGGGCATTGAGTCCACCACCTGTACGAAAAGCGAATATGTCCGTCTTCGAGATCAATTTCATCATGAATAACAAGTATCTGATCAGCAGTTATGTTATGTGCACGTGCAAGTTTGCAGAAGGACCATACTTGTGTTCATAAAATCCCATAGCTTTAGCAAGAATAATTTCTTGTAACTGACCGTTAGCATTTGTGATGTTAATGGTGGATACTTGACAACCCGCTTCATTTTTCCAGTAGTGTACGTTATGGCGGTCCAGCAAGTACGTCGATTACTGCAAAAGCCAATATTATGCCTTGTATGAGCATATTTTTTTCTCCAGGATTACCAAGTCCACAGATAAGCATGGGAATTTTAGGATGCTCACAGGATTGGTTCTGTTTGGGAGAATTGTTGAGCTTATACTGCGATTGTCTTTGCACGTGTATATATCTTTCTTTGATGATAAGAATGATTCTGTTTACGGAATGTAACATATTATTCAACTTTTTGTATTTGTCTTTGTATCAAATGATTTTACCTGTAGTTTGTACTGTATTTAGCGATGTTGTTTTGTTGCTTATCTAACACTGTTTCTGTAGTAATTGATGGAGGTTGTTGTGCCAACAATTCTTGTAACCGGTTTTTCAGCCTTTTGGTGGCGAGAAGATAAATCCAGCGTGGGAAGCTATTAGAGTACTTCCGGATAGTATTGTTGGATCTAAAGTTGTTAAGCTTCAAATTCCTGTAGTCTTTGGGGTAGGCGCTGATGTAGTGTCTACAGCAATTGATCATATTAATCCTGATATCGTACTTTGTGTTGGGCAGGCAGAAGGCCGCGCAAAGATTACTCGAGGTTTGTGGGAATCAATTATCGGGATGCTCGTATTCCTGACAATGATGGCAATCAACCACATGCTCAGAGGATTGTTGAAGATGGTCCCGATGCTTATTTTGCAACGCTTCCCGTTCGCGCTATGACAGAGGCAATGAATGAATCAGGTATTCCTGCTGCTTTGTCGTATACAGCAGGTACGTATGTCTGCAACGATGTGATGTATTCCATGCTGCATGTTCTTGCTACAAAGTATCCTAATGCGCGCGGAGCTTTTATGCATGTTCCTTTTGCAACCGAACAGGCAACAAAGCAGCCAGTAAATACTGCAAGTCTTCCTATTGAGGTTATGGCACGTGGTCTTGAAGTTGCATTATCAGTTGCTGTAAAAGCATAAGATTGATGTTACGAGTGAATCAACTGGAACCATTTATTAACCTGGTTATAACTAAGAGCTTTAGAGTGTATTAGTGTTCTTAGTGTATTTCTATTACACTATGTATTGGTGTAGTGCGAGTATGTGAACATAGGAGAATTTTATGCGAAAAGAACTGTTTACTCGTCGCTCTTTTACCGGATTAGCGGCAGCAACTACGGTAGGCCTTCTTACCGGATGTAGTACGTTTTATGCAGGGTTTTTAATGGACAGAACGCAGATGAAAATCAAGGAGACAATAAGGATAAAGATCAAAGCAAGGGCTTCTCTCAAGAGGATCTCAAGGCTGAATGGAATTCAACACCGCTTGCAGAACAGCCAGATAATCCAACATTAGATGGAGATATCAAAAAGATTATTATTGGTGTATGGCAGGTTGATTCTGCTGCAGGAGCTGGTGATAAAGCAGGTCAGACTTATGACCATGCGGGAATATTAAATCAGGCATATAAAGATGGTACCGTTCCACATTACATTTTTAAGAGTGATGGTACTCATGAATTGCATCATTTCGATGGTAAGGTAGATCAGGGGTAAATGGACTGTCAAAGAGGGTTCAACTATTTCATGCTTCTATGAAGAAGATAACACGACAGATGAGCTGACTTATGATAAAGATAAGCAGCGTCTTAGGTTCACAGGAAAATCTGCCGTTTCTGATTATCAAAAGTTAACTGATAACCCTGAAGATACTTCTCAAATTGCTTATGACAATGGTAAAGTTGTTAATTTTGCTGCAACACTCCCAGGTGTCTGGGAGGTTATATACGTTGATCGTGCCGATAAAAATGAGCCTGATTTGAGACTTAAAAGCTATTCAGAAGAATATCAAAGAAACAAATTCGAGTTACTTCTTTTCAGTACATAAAAATGGTTTTTGTGCTCTTTTTTATCCAAGTGGAAGAGTTTTACCTGCAAAAATTTATACAAAAGATTTATCTGATGATGGACTTTCTTATCCGCTGATGGTTGCTTCATCAGATCGATTTGAGAACGTCGAAGATGCTGTACTTACAAGAGAAGCAAATAATCCAAGGACTATTCGCGTTAAATTGAAAGATGTGGAATATTTGTTCCAGCATTACAACCATCGTGAGGATGATTTTGGTGACATTTCTTATGCGCCAAAGTCACCATTTCCTTGGAATTTAGACCATCTGAATGATCGAAAATTCTAAATCGGATAGCAGTAGTTCTTCAGGTTCAAAAGTAGACATCCAAAAAGAAATAGCATGGATTATGAGATATGGGCAATGAGTTGTTTAGAACAAACTAAGACGATATTTGATTTTTGCTCAATAAGAATAAGCTTATATAATTCCACTCCAAAACTTTTGGAGTGGAATTATTAGTTAGAAAAATTTTATAGATGAAGTTCTTATTGTAAGAACATAATACGAGGATTAGTCTTTTGTAAGAAATGCTCTATAGGTTGAAATCGTCACCAAAGATGTCAGAGACAGGCTATCGGTGTAGACAACATAGATTGCCTCGGCAAGCTCGTTTTGCAATGGTGATTGTCTTGATCTTGGAGCCTTTCTGGTTTGCTGCTGGACAAGGAATTGCGTCAGTAACAATGCACTCCTCGATAGGAGCATTATTGAGACGCTCAATTGCAGGACCAGAGAAGACGCCGTGAGTAGCGCAGACATAAATGTCGCCAGCACCCATTTCTTTTAGCTTTACAACAGATGCGCAAAGGGTACCTGCGGTATCAATCATGTCATCATTAACAATGCAGGTCTTGCCTTTAATATCACCAATAATGCCCATAACAGCACTCTCGTTGTGGCGTGGACGGCTTTTATGTGCAATAGCAAGGCCGCAATCAAGATAGTCAGAGAGTTTTTTGGCTGCTTTTGCACGACCCATGTCAGGAGAAACAACAACGGTGTTCTCCCAGTCAAGTGATTTGCTCTTAAAGTAATCACCCAAAAGATATAGGGCGGTTAGGTGAGAAACGGGGATGTCAAAGAAGCCTTGAATCTGACCTTGAGTGAAGATCAAGAGTAATGACACGGTCAACGCCAGCATTTTTCAAGTAAGTTTGCCATGAGACGAGCAGTAATAGGCTCCGTGCAGCAGCTTTGCGGTCCTGACGAGCGTATGCGTAGTGAGGATAACTACAGTAAAGCTGTTAGCAGATGCACGCTTTGCGGCGTCAGCAACAATCAGCGTTTCCATAACTAGGTCGTTGACGTTGACACCCGCTAAAGACTGAATGAAGAAAACCTCATCTCCGCGGACAGATTCATCAAAGCGAGCGTAGATTTCTCCGTTAGCAAACTTTTCAAGAAGAAGGCCTTGTAGCTCTAGGTGAAGAATGTCTGCAACCTTACGGGCCAGTTCAGGGTTACCTGTACCGGTATAGAGCTTGATATTTCTAGCAACTAACAGTGGTTCACTCAGGTTCTCGAACATCTAGTCCTCTTTCTCAAGCTTGTGACGCCTCTGGGCGGCGTATCCCTCAACAATTTTCTGCTCAGAGCGCTCGAGTGCAAGCGCATCTGCTGGTACATCTTTTGTAATGCACGAACTTGCCCCCACAAGTGCGCCATCACCAATTGAGACAGAGTGCCACCATCATGGTATCGGATCCAACAAAGACGTTGTTGCCAATGTGGGTCTTAAACTTGTGGTAACCATCGTAATTGCACGTAATTGAGCCTGCACCAATATTGACGCCAGAACCCATGGTAGTATCACCAATGTAAGAGAGGTGAGGAACCTTGGAGCCTTCGCCGATAGTTGAGTTTTTGATTTCAACATGTGTGCCGGCTTTAGCGTGGGGCATAAGGTGCGTACCTGGACGAAGATAAGCGCGAGGACCGCAAGTGGCGTAATCGTCAACTTGTGCGTTAATGGCAACAGTTTCGTCGACAATAGCGTCGTTGCCAACGCGGGTATCGGTTAGACGAGTGTTAGGACCTATCACGCAATTCTCGCCAATTGAAGTTTTGCCACAGAGCATGGTCTGAGGGAGAACCTCGGTATCCATGCCAAGCGCGACCTCGGGGCCAATCCAAACCGAGGTTGGATCGAGCATAGTGACACCCTGACTCATCCAGTGCTCGTTGATGCGCTCTTGCATGATACAAGTGGCAACAGCAAGCTCAGAGCGGGAGTTGACACCCAGTGCTTCTTTGTAGTCGTCAACGTGGACGGCAGCGACAGGCTCGCCTTGGCTTACATAGAGGCCTACCATATCGGTGATGTAGTACTCGCCTTGGACGTTATCGTTGCCGAGAAGATCGATGTTTGCAGTCAGTCTTCCACCACAGAAGCAGTACACACCAACATTGCATTCACGCTCTTGTTCGCGTTGCTCAGGTGTAGCGTCTTTGTGTTCAATAATGGCAGTTACCCTGGCCGTTAGAAGAAATGACGCGACCATATCCAGTTGGATCTGGTGGCGTCATCGTAAGTACGGTACACGCGTTATGGTGAGCTTTAGTTTTTGCGACAAGGTCGAGAATAGACTGTGCGCGCAACAAAGATGCGTCACCGTTAATGACAACAACGGGTCCCTTGAAGCCACCAAGAGCATCCTTTACAACCTTGACTGCGTGGCCGGTACCAAGACGCTTGGTCTGGGCAACATACTCAAGGTTAGGGGAAGCAAGAAAGTGCAGATTTAACCTCGTCGGCGTGGTTACCAACAACCACAATGACGCGGTCAGCGCCAGCAGTAATTGCGGCGTTGACACTCCACCAAACAATGGGTTTATCTAGTAATTTGTGCACAATCTTAGGGTGGTGGGACTTCATGCGCGTTCCCTCGCCTGCAGCGAGGACAATCGCAGTAAGTGGCATACGTAAGCCTCCAAAGTACTTCGTATTATTTAATACGAATACGTCCCTACACAAAAGTTGCGTAAAAAAATGGCTGGGGTAGTAGGATTCGAACCCACATTCCAGGCACCAAAAACCCGTGTCCCTAACCGTTGGACGATACCCCAATGTAATCACTACGTTGGTTTTGTCCGCAACTCTATTAAGTGTATCAGCTTAGCGAGGCAAATGCTCCACAAATTGCATCAAGAACAAGAACTGCTAAAGTCTGCGCATCTGCGGTAGTAAATGAACCGTCAACATTTGTTCCTTCTGGAAGCATCAATCCTGATAGGAGCTCCTGTTGCGTCTGCAGATTCAATAGCAGTGCGAAGTCTTGCGGGCAATGTCTCGTTTTCTTCCATAGAAACAGATCAATGCCAATTTGTCCGCGAGCGGGTGTGTTTGGCTTATCGTCTGTGGTAAGTACCAAAATGGTAGCGGCATCAGTGGAATCGGCGCGATCGATCATGGTCATGCCGCTTGCCTCGGTAGTTGCCTTAGAAAGGTTATAGACGCGAGCAGCTACGTTTCTAGAGATAGGATCTTCTCCCGTAATAGCAATGCAGGTGGTCTCAAGAACATTGGCTGCGCGAGCAAAGCCCATAGGACCCTGTGGATGAGGGCCTTTTGCCTGCTTGCCTGACCAAACGTGGCGTAGACGCTCAATAGCATCGAGGGTGTCTTGAAATGCCATACCGTCTGCAAGCTCACCGACGCTCTCTTGAAAGAGCTTAACGGCAGCTTCGGTGTGAACGCCATAGTGACCGTCAACTTTTCCGCACGAGAAACCCAAGATGTTGAGGCGTTCCTGCAGCTGACGCACATCATTGCCATGGAAGTTAGGAAGACGCAGGTAGAGAGTTCTATCGCCAAGCTCATAGCCCTCATCGACCATGATTGCCCAGGTAGAGGCATCTACTTCTTCACCAAGAGAAAGATCGTGGTCGAAGCCTAAAAGCGAGCAACCGCGCGAGCAGTAGATTTGCCAAACACGTGGTTCTGACGCTCATCGTCTTCGATGGTATAGCCAAAGCTTTTACAAGTCGTTCTTGAATGTCTTCAACGGCAGCACCGATGCTACCAGGAGTAATTGGATCCATAATTACCTTTCTCGGTTCACAAAGAAGTCTGCCATAGACAAAAGTGTGTCGCGAGCGTCTTCAGTAAGTATCACATTTTTAAGCACAAGCTTTTGCTTCTTCAACTAAAGGCAAGAGCGCGCGTGCGGACAAATTTTATCGCATTAACGCTTTCCATGAGTTCCACAGCATGCTGAAGCCTCAAAGTATCGGTAGTATGCGCAGAAAGTATGGAGACAAGCTCGGCCTTATCTGCTGAGCCAAGATGCTCAAGTGCGTAGACTACAGCAAGAGTGCGTTTGCCTTCAGTGATGTCTGATCTAAAGTCTTTGCCCTGTACCTCGGCATTTCCTACCAGATTGAGCAGATCGTCTTGTAGCTGAAAAGCAAGGCCAACCTTAGGCCAAAATCTTTGAGTGCGTCAAGTGTTTTCTGGTCAGCGCCACCAATGAGTGCACCCAATACCAAGGGATATGCAGCAGAGTAATAGGCAGTCTTAGAGAGTGCCATAAAAAGATACTGGTCAGAGGTGACATCCCAGCGCTCGTTTTGAGCCCAACCAAGGTCAAGCGCCTGGCCTTCAAGAGTATGCTCTTGCATGCTGAGAAGAGCGTCGATAACGCGAACTTTAATCTGGTCAGAGAGGTGGTCGGCTACGGTAACGCGTCTGACAACATTTACCAGGGCAGAATCACCAACATTGATGGCAAGTCCGGTGCCGAGTGTTTTGTAGAGGCACTTCTCGCCACGGCGCAGCTCTGACTTGTCTGCGATGTCATCGTGGATAAGGGCTGCCGACTGGAAGTCCTCGATGGCGCAGGCAACAGGTAGAGCGGCTTCAGCTGATCCGCCAACTGCCTCGGCGCCTAGGCAGCAGAGAACCGGACGTACGCGCTTACCGCCACTTGCACTAAAGTGAGAGAGCGGCTGGTAGAGATAAGTGTTTAGGGTCCGCGTGGGTGTGCTCTGAGCTGGCGTTAGCCGGTGAGGGTGGATGCCACAGGGAAGTCCGCGCATAATTTCCGCCTCAACAGCAGGGAGTTTTTGTTTGAGATAGTCGGCGAAGTTCACGGAAATCCTAGCCGCGATAGCCGTCTGGGTTCATCGACTGCCACTTCCAGGAGTCGCGGCACATGTCGGCAAGACTGTACTGAGCTTTCCAGCCAAGTACCTTAGCTGCTTTCTGGCAGTCAGCGTAGTTGGTTGCAACGTCACCTGCGCGACGAGGCTCGATGACGTAAAGGAATCTCTTTGCCGCAAGCCTTTGAGAATGCCTTGATAACGTCAAGTACCGAGCTACCAGTGCCGGTGCCCAGGTTGAAGATTTCAACGCCAGTGCGGCCAGCCATCCACTTAAGCGCAGCAACGTGGCCGGAGCCAAGGTCACAGACGTGGATGTAGTCGCGAACGCCCGTGCCATCTGAGGGTGTTGTAGTCGTCGCCAAAGACGTGAACGGCTTCGCGCTTGCCTACAACAACTTGAGCTACGTAAGGGACCAGGTTGTTTGGAATGCCTGCAGGATCTTCTCCGATGAGGCCAGACTGATGAGCGCCAATAGGATTGAAGTATCTAAGCAGGACAACATTCCACTCTGGATCTGCAGTGTGAACGTCGGTGAGAATTTGCTCAATCATCCACTTGGTCCAGCCGTAAGGGTTGGTTGCGTTCTTCTTGGGGCTTTGCTCGGTTAGAGGGAGGCTATCTGGATTTCCGTAGACGGTAGCAGAGCTCGAGAAAATAATTGATTTGCAGTCGTGGTTTCTCATGACATCAAGAAGGGTGAGGGTGTTACCCAGGTTGTTTGTGTAGTACTCAATAGGTTTGGTAACAGACTCGCCAACAGCTTTGAAGCCTGCAAAATGAATAACAAAATTAATAGTGTGTTCGTCAAAGATACGGTTCAGTGCGTCTGCATCATTGACGTCTGCCTCGTAGAACGAAAGACGTTTGGCGTTCTCTTCTCCCACAATAGTTTTGACGCGATCATAACCTTTGCCGAAGCGTTGGAGAGATCATCAACAATAACAGCCTCTGTAGCGGAGTTAAGCAGTTCAACTACAGTATGGCTGCCAATAAATCCGGCACCACCAGTAACAAGTACGCAGGAATTTTGTGGAATCAGAGCGTCAGACATATCAATCCTTTCGTGGACTATATCGTCATAAGTATACGGCTTTTTGTGAAGCGATGCGCGTTGCAGAGTGCACGGGTTTCTCGGCAGGTGTGCCTGCGGGTGTGAGGTTTTCGTCAAAGCGGATCGACCCCGTACGTCCTTCTCGCTAAGCACGCCTGGCGAAACCCTGTCCACTAGCAGCGTTTTTCGCACGAAAACCCAGCATCCACACGAAATGATTGCCTGGGTTTTTGGATTAATCGATCCTGGAATATCTACGATTCGGGCTCGCACGGTCCCTCATAGATCCTTCTTGATAAAAATTGATTGAGACACTTTCTTTTCTAATGGGTTCTCCTAAGTTCATCAATTATTTAATGGTGCTCAATTATTCTTTTTTTCTTATAAGAAATATGATTAAAAGGAATAATTTATTTAATAGTTAAATATATTTTCATCCATAAAAAAATAAATATTTAGATATAAAAAAATATCGATGCATGCTGTTTGCTGATTGTTTTTAGAAAATGAATTTCTACAATTTTAAAAGTAGAGGAAGATACAGCTTATCGTCATGATGTAAAGGGAGTCTTATGTCTAATTTAGAAGACGAACTGAAATATATTTGCAGAATAATCAGATTGACACGAGTGAGCTTGAAGAGACAAATGTATTAGTACATTTTTCTTTGTTCGACACTCTGCTTCCTCAAAAGAGTGAGATAGAAAAAAAGATTGTTACTCTTGGAAGAAGCTTTGCAGGAAGCAAGAGTGAGGGATTCAAAGTAAATAAGGGGAGGTAAATTGACATGATACGGTTTGAGAATGTTTCAAAATCTTTTAAAGATGGCGATAAATATCACACAATTTTGAATCGTGCGTCTACAAGTTTTTAACGATGGGCAGAAAAACTGTATTGTTGGACGTTCTGGTTTGGGAAAAATCAACTGTTCTTAAATTAATCTCATCAATTGAGAATGCAGATGAGGGCTCAATTTATATAAATGATACTAATATTTCAACTGCCTCCCAAGAAGAGATTCGTAGTATTCGTCAGCATCTAATAGGCTACGTATTTCAATCATTTAATCTTATCAAGTCTTTAACCGTAGAAGAAAACATTTTTGCTTCCAGACATTTTTCTTGAAAGCCCTAGTGATTTGTTTGACATCTCATATCTGCTAGATGTTTTTGAATTTGCCTTCAAGCATACTAAAACAGGATGTCTCTACGATTAGTGGAGGCGAAAAACAGAGAGTGGCAATTGCTCGTGCTCTTATTAATAAGCCTAGAATTCTATTAGCAGATGAGCCGACAAGGTAATCTTGATAGTAACAATGAGGAAAACGTTCTAAAGCTGTTTGACCGAATTACTAACGAGTTAGATATGACTTTGGTCATTGTGACCCATTCTTCAAAAGTAGCTGCAAATTGCGACTATATAGTAACTATTGAAAATGGAGAGTTCCAGCAGGTAAAAGATACTTTTAGTCAAAATCAGTTTGTCTGATTGGAGATTGTAATGCATTCTTCAATGTATTTATTAGTCAAAAGAGCTTATTCAGCAAACAAAAAGAGAAATAGTTTGACGATTCTTGCTGTTGGGATTTCAGTATTTCTTTTAACTGCTATTTTGACTTTTTCGACATCGTTCTACCATAAGATGATAGAAGAGATGAGAGTAGCTGACGCAGAACGTTGTAACAGTTGCTTTTGGAGCTGGTGACAACGCCTTAAACTATACGTATTTAAACCTTTACACTGATGATGATATAGAACTTATCAATCAGATTGATGGAGTGACTGACGTTACAGGAGTGAAGGGTTTAAATGTTTCAGCGGTTACTTATGATAACAACAAGAGAATACTTGCAAAATTCACTTAGAGGAATTGATAGAAGCTATCTAGACAATTATAAAAATTAGTTACACAGGTACATTTCCCGGATAAAAGATGATGAAATAATCATTGGCGCAAGGATTGCTGATGCCTCTGGTCTTCAAATAGGAGATAGTATTGATATTGATTTTTGGCTCGCAAAGAAAAACATTTAAAATTGTTGGGATTTTTAGATAAGCAAGAAGAACAGCTTTTTCTCGACATTTCCTACTGAAATCAATCAACTAATTGCAACTTATTCAAACAACTCTTTGTTTGAAACTTCAAATTACATTTATATATCTGCACGAGTTAAGAATCAGGATCGAGTTGTCAGAAGTCTCTAAAAAGATTGTTGAAGCGATTAATACAGACTCTAACCTTACTGAAGCTTTAGAAAATACAGGTCTTCATCCACTTGTGGCAACAAGGCAAAATGTATTAGACATGCTTGATACTTGGTTCAGCTACATCCTACTGTTTGTCTATGTCGTCTCAGTTCTTCTTGGAATAATTTCAACTGTAAATATTTTTAATATTTTTGTTATCACCATCAAGACAATTTAAAAGATATTGCAGTTTATAAAATTGTCGGCGCTTCAATTAGACAAATCAGAAACATCTTTATCTATCAGAGTGTTTTTATTGGAACAATGGGTTCAGTTTTTGGGAATTCTACTTGGCTATCTCTTATCAGTTATTGTTATTTTGCTGCTTCATTGTGCCCAATTAGGGTTTGATGTCTATACCGTTCTTATTCCTTTTGCTATTGGAATGACTTCTCCCTATTTGTGCTGGAGTTTGGTCATCTAAGAAATCTGAAAAAGTTGATATTAATATTTTAACAGGAAATCTATAGGTGATTAAAATGTTACATACTCTAAAAAACAGGACACATTTTTTTATTCGATAACGAAACTCTTTCTATCTATTCTCTTGATAAAGAGCAGGGGCAGCGTTTTTACGATATTGGCGATATTGAGCTGACTAAGGCTTTGCAAAAGAATAAGAGCGGGAATAAAAAAAGTGAGCTAGTCGAGGACAATCAGATTGCCTCTAGGTTAGTATTGGTCATCACGCAATCATGTAATCTAGCTTGTAGATATTGCTATGCACATCAAGGTACATATGAGGCATAGCTATACTGCTCTGATGAATTTATAAAGGTTCCACATTTTGGACAAATGTGGAACCTTAACTATCTTGTATTTCTTAAGATTAGCTTACTTGAAGTACCCAGTGCCGCCCTCAATGAGAGGCTGGAATTGGTCGCCGAGGGGTGAGCTCGGGGATGTTCTTGTAGAGACCCGCGCCAGAGCGCTCCGTGTGACCCATCTTGCCTAGAACGCGACCATCTGGGCTGGTAATGCCCTCGATAGCTAGGACGGAGCCATTAGGGTTAACGGAGAAGTCCATGCTTGGGGCACCCGTTGCGTCAACGTACTGTGTTGCAATCTGGCCGTTGGCCTTCAGCGTTTCAAGAAGCTCGTCGGAGGCAACAAAGCGACCTTCTCCGTGGCTGATTGCAATGGTGTGGATGTCGCCAAGTGCGCACTTGGAGAGCCATGGGGACATCGTGGAGGCAACGCTGGTGCGAACAAGCTGGCTCTGGTGGCGACCGATGGTGTTGAACGTCAGCGTTGGGCAGGTGTCGTCCATAGGGCGAATGTCGCCGTAAGGAACAAGGCCCAGCTTGATGAGCGCCTGGAAACCGTTGCAGATGCCCAGCATGAGGCCATCGCGCTGCTGCAGAAGTTCACGAACAGCCTCGGTTACCTGAGGTGCGCGGAAGAGTGCGCAGATAAACTTAGCAGATCCGTCTGGCTCGTCTCCGCCGGAGAAACCGCCTGGAATCATGACAATCTGACTCTTCTTGATGGACTCTGCCAGCGCATTTGCGGACTCAACAATGTCCTGAGGAGTCAGGTTGTTGATGATGAGCGTGGTTGGGTCAGCGCCTGCACGCTCAAAGGCACGCGCAACGTCGTATTCGCAGTTGTTGCCTGGGAACACGGGGATGATGACGCGTGGGTGCGCAGGTGCGATAAGGGCTGGACCAGCATAGGAGTGTCGTGTGGATGCGCCGTCAAAGCTGATTTTCTCCACAGCCTCGTCGGAGCCGCCGCGGTACGGGAAGACCTCCTCAAGTGGGCGCTCCCATGCTTCCTGGAGCTCGGAGAGGTCGATCTTCTCGCCACATGCGCTGAAAGCGTACTCGGACGTGGTGACGCCCAGAGGAGCCACGCACACGCCGTCGACGTCGTCAACGGATACGCCGTCTGCCAGCTCAACTATGAAGGCACCGTAAGTTGGCGAGAAGAGCGCGTCGGCAGAAATCTCTGGGACCAGCTCAACGCCCAGCTTGTTGCCCAGGCAGCTCTTGAAGAGAGCCTCGGCCACGCCGCCGTAACCTGGTGTGGTAATGGCAAGCGCGCTCTTGGACTGGACAAGGGTGCTGACCAGCTTATATGCGGTGAGCAGGGACTCGTTGTCGGGGAGAAGGCCGCTCTCGTCGTAGGATGGAACAATGGAAATGAGCCTATGACCTGCGCCTTTGAACTCGTTGGAGACAATCTTGTCCACCTTGGTGAGGCCGGTTGCAAACGAAACCAGCGTTGGCGGAACGTCCAAGTCCTCAAAGGTGCCGGACATGGAGTCCTTACCGCCGACAGCTGCAAGACCAAGGTTGACCTGGGCCATCAGTGCGCCGAGAAGAGCTGAGGCTGGCTTGCCCCAACGGTTAGGATTCTGGCCTAGCTTCTCGAAGTACTCCTGGAAGGTGAGGTAGAGGTCCTGGTACTTAAAGCCGGTAGCAACCAGCTTGGAAACGGACTCAACAACAGAGAGGTATGCGCCGCGGAACTGGTCGGCCTCCATGAGATAGGGGTTAAAGCCCCAGGCCATGCCCGAGACCGTGTTGGTCTGGCCCATAACCGGAAGCTTTGCCACCATAGAGAGGGCGGGGGTCAGCTGACGAGCACCGCCGAATGGCATAAGGACGGTACCTGCGCCAATAGTAGAGTCAAAGCGCTCGGAGAGACCCTTGTTGGATGCAACGTTTAGATCGCGTACCAGCGAGTGGAGTTTCTCGCCAAGAGTTGTGCCTGCCCAGGTACGCTGGTAGGCAAGAGGCTTGGCCAGGCGCACGGTGATTGATTTAGGTGCGCCGTTTGAGGCGAGAAATGCGCGGCTGATGTTGACAATCTTCTGACCGCGCCAGCGCATGACCAGGCGAGGATCCTCGGTGACTGTTGCCACAATGGTTGCCTCGAGGTTTTTCCTCGCGAGCGTATGCGCAGAACTGATCGACGTCTTTTTGCCTCAAGCGCAACGGCCATGCGCTCCTGAGACTCGGAGATTGCCAGCTCAGTGCCATCAAGGCCGTCGTACTTCTTAGGGACAGCGTCCAGGTTGACGTCAAGGCCGTCGGCAAGCTCGCCAATAGCAACAGAGACACCGCCTGCACCAAAGTCATTGCAGCGCTTAATGAGCTTGCAAGCGTCTTCACGGCGGAAGAGGCGCTGAAGCTTGCGCTCAACAGGAGCGTTGCCCTTCTGGACCTCGGCGCCGTCGCGCTCAATGGAGCCAGCGTCGTGAGCCTTGGAAGAGCCGGTTGCGCCGCCAATGCCATCACGACCAGTGCGGCCGCCGAGAAGAACGATGATGTCGCCATCTTCTGGGCGCTCACGGCGGACGTGGCTTTGAGGAGTTGCGCCTACAACAGCACCAATCTCCATGCGTTTTGCAACGTAGCCTGGGTGGTAGAGCTCAGAAACCTGGCCGGTAGCAAGGCCAATCTGGTTGCCGTAGCTGGAATAACCTGCAGCTGCCGTGCGCACGATGGTGCGCTGAGGAAGCTTTCCAGGAAGGGTTTGGGAAACAGGAACGGTTGGGTCTGCAGCGCCCGTGACGCGCATTGCCTGGTAGACGTAGCTGCGGCCAGAAAGAGGGTCGCGGATAGCACCACCAATGCAGGTAGCTGCGCCACCAAAAGGCTCAATCTCGGTTGGATGGTTGTGAGTCTCGTTCTTGAAGAGGAAAAGCCAGTCTTCGTCTTTGCCGTCAACGTCTACCTTGACTTTTACGGTGCAGGCGTTGATTTCTTCTGACTCATCAAGATTGGTGAGAACGCCCTTCTCGCGAAGGTACTTTGCACCAATAGTTGCCATGTCCCAAAGAGAGACGGCACGATCTTCTCGCCCAAGCTCTTTGCGCATGGAGAGGTACTTCTCAAACGCAGCTTTTACCAGGTCATCATCAATCTGCACGCCGGTAATTCCGGTGTTAAAGGTGGTGTGGCGGCAGTGGTCTGACCAGTAGGTATCAATGACACGAATCTCGGTGATGGTGGGATCGCGCTGCTCTGTGGTGAAGTACTGCTGGCAGAAGGTGAGGTCAGCCAGGTCCATAGCAAGGCCGTGAGAAGCAATGAACTCCTTGAGGCCGTCCTGGTCAAGAGCGTTAAAGCCCTCAAGAACCTCTACATCAGCAGGCTCTGGAATGGAAATCTTGAGGGTCTCGGGAAGCTCAAGGAAAGCCTCGCGGGCCTCAACGGGGTTGATCAGGTAGTTCTTGATGGCGGCAACGTCTGCCTCTGTGAGATTTCCGGTTAGCACGTAAAGGCGAGCAGAGCGCACAAGTGGACGCTCTCCCTGGCTGATGAGCTGCACACACTCAGCTGCAGAGTCTGCGCGCTGGTCAAACTGGCCAGGCAAAAACTCAACAGCAAACGTATGAACAGCCGCACCTTCAGAAGAAACTCTGGCATGGTACGGCTGGCAAGATCGGACTGTGGCTCTGAAAAAACGGTGGGAATGCAGGACTCAAAGAGTTCCTCTGAAATTCCCTCAACATCATAGCGGTTAAGCAGGTCAATGCGTTGTAACTCGGTAATACCAAGAAGGTCTTTCACTTCTTTGAGCAGGGCTTTTGCCTCGCCCTCGAAACCAGATTTTCTTTGGACGTAGACGCGCAGGACCATGGGGCCACCTTTCAATGCAAGCCTTGAACGCTTTTACTGGCTTTATTGTACGTTACTTAGGTGGCCAAATTGGCGGTTGTCGAGAAAAGAAAAACGGGTTGTAACAGAGCGTTAAAAATACAGATTATTTAGTTAAAAGTTTTTAAGCCAGCACAAAGACAAGAGCGATAAAACAGGCGGTTATGCCCAAGGCAATTACCTCGCGAGCACCAAAGGTTGGTTGATGCCAACGTGTGCGAGAAGCCCCTGCTACATAGTGGCGTGCATCAAGTGCCTTAGAAAGGTTGTTGGCGTGTCTGAGCGAGCTTGCTAAAAGCGCCACCACAATGGAGAAGGTTGCGCGAAGTCTTTTAGGAAGTGATCCTGAAGCAACGTAACCTGCGCGAGCGGTTTGAGCCTCGGAAATAGACACCGCATCGCCCGCAAGTGTTGGAATAAAAGCGCAGCATAAGCGAGAAAAATCATGGCAATTTCTTTTACCAGGGAAGACCAATTTTTTTGAGAGCGGCTCGCAAGCTGCTTCAAAGGCATTGCCCAAATCGGTTTGAGTGGTGGTAAGTAGAAGTAGCGCGCCCATCAAAATTGCAGCTAAAATGCGCACAGGGTAGAGAAAAGCGCTCCATGCTCCCACGTCAGTGATGGTAAAGATTGACCAGGAAACAAGCACCGTTCCTTCTCGCGTGAGTAACAGGTTGAAGAGCGAGAGGAAGATAAGCAGCCAGGCAAGTGGGATGATTGACTTAAGCACTTGTTTGATGGGGATTTTTGCTAGAGCCAGCAGGAAAAGTGCACCTACTACCAGCAGTGCAAGCTGTGGTGCAGTGCGGATAAAAAACGTAGTGAGCATCAAAAGAAGAGCAGCAAGGCATTTAACGTTGGGGTTAAGCCTGTGAATGGACGAGTCCCCGCGATAGTACTGGCCGACGGAAATCTTAAGCGCCATAGCAATCTCCTTGCGTGAGGTCGTTGGGCTGCACGCCGCCCGGCTGTGCGGTGCTGACCTGCGTGGCGCAAGGGGCGGTCGTCACCGCATCAACCACCGCATCTACCAGCTCAGACAAGGTCAAAGGTTCTCCCAGATTTATTCCAGTAGTGCGGGACAAGCGCTGCGCCCACGCAAGCGCATGAGGAATACCCAGTCCAAGGTCCTGGAATTCTGCCCCTGAGAAATGAGTAAATGTTTGATAAGGCGTGCCAGAGAACACCAGGTCACCCTCATGGAGTACGATAGTCTGGTCAGTTTCTGCTGCATCCTCCATCGAGTGTGTGAGTTCAATAACGGTGCAACCGTCCTCAAGAACGGCGTTGATAATTTTTCTGAGCTCAGAGCAATAGTGGGGATCAAGTCCGCTGGTAGGCTCATCGAGGACAAGCACCTTTTGGCTGCATGGCAATAACGCCCGCAAGTGCGCAAAGTCTTTGCTGACCACCAGAAAGCTCAAAAGGGGATGCATCTGCCTTGTGGGAAAGTCCGACAAGTTCCAGAGCAGCATTTACAGCGCTTGCTACATCGCAGGCAGAAAGGCCCAGGTTAGTGGGGCCAAATGCTACGTCTTCGGCAACCGTTTGCGCAAAAAGCTGGCGCTCTGGTCGCTGCATGACGTAGCCAACAATGCCGTGAAGTTTTCTGCGATTTTGCTTCTGTCGAGTATCCAGTCCAGCTACACAAAGGCTTCCGGAATCAGGCGTATCAAGTGCGCAAATCAAGCGCGCAAGGGTAGACTTGCCGGAACCAGTTGAACCGATAACAGCAACATGCGAGCCTTTTTGCACGTCAACCGAGATGTTTTTGAGCACAGGCTTCTGGTACGAGAACGTCACATCGCACACGGAAACCACTGCTGAGCTGGACACGCTTCCGGTCGCGTCGCAACCCGCGGTGGCCGCATCCGCACTTCTCGCGCCCTGCGCCGCTGTGGCGAGAAGCCCCGTCAGCTCGCTGAGCACGCGCTCAGCCGAAGGTGATTTGCACACGACAATTCCGCGGTTGTTGAGCGCGTGAGCAACCTGATAGGCAAACGGCTCCTCAAGATGCAGACATTCAACCAGCTCATGCTGCTCAAAGAGGGCTTCGGGCGTTCCCTCAAAGGCAACGTGGCCGTCGTCCAAGGCAATCACGTGATCAGCAGAAACCACTTCGTCCATGAAATGCGTTACATGGACGATAGTCTTTCCAGCTGCACGGAGTTTCTCGACAAGTCCCATAACGTTATTTCTGTGAACAACGTCAAGAGCTGCGGAAGGTTCGTCAAGAATGAGGATTTGCGGCTTCATGACCAGCGCGCCCGAGATTGCCACGCGCTGCTGCTGGCCGCCCGAGAGCATCTGTGGATTTTCTGACGCAAACTCGGTGAGAGTCCCAAGGGTAATCTGCTCTTCTACCAGCGGTGTTATCTGATCGCTGGGTACCTGAAGGTTCTCCAGACCAAAGGCAATATCGTCTGCGACCACGCTGCAGATAATCTGGTCCTCAGGATTTTGGAAGACCAGGCCCAGCTGCGGACGAATGGTTTTGTACGCCTCAAAGTCAACCTGGCCATCGTTGACAACGGTGGTTCCCAAAAAGGTAACGGTGCCCTCGTCAGGCGCGGTAAGGCCAGAGAGAATTGAGGCCACCGTGGACTTGCCCGATCCGTTTGCGCCAACAATACAGGTACGTTTACCTGCAGGAATAGAGAAACGAGACGTGGTCTAAGGCAACTCACGCCTTTTGCGTGCACAAAGGTCACGTCTAAAAGCGTCGCAGCTACAGGCAGGTCCTGAGTTTGTGCGGCGCTTTCAGACGTGTGTGTATCTGGGGAGTTGTCGAGCAGACTACTCACCGTTTTTGATGCTCTCAAAAAGTGAGGTAGCCGAGCGCATAATCACAACAAAGATGATGCTGTTGATAGCAACCTTTACCACGTTGAAGGGGAGAAGAGCAGGGACAATCAGTCCGCTTACTGCCTCCACGCTCATGCCGGTGTAGATTGGGGTAACTACAAGGTTGCCCAGAATGCATGCGACAACGCTGACAACGCTGCCCACAATCAGGGCAAGTACCAGCTGCTTGATCTTCTCGGAACGGTTGTACACAATCAGCGAGACAGGCAAAACGTAGGTAAGCGTTGCCAGGATTGCCATGATGGTGCCGTAAATTCCAGACTCCGTGGTGAGGTGCAGAAGGTAGGGAAGCACCGAGACGATCGCGCCTGCAGCAGGGCCAAAAGCTACGCCTGCGAGCAGGGCAAAGACGCCCGATGGATCGTACTTCAAAAACGTCACGCCTGGGATCAGGGGGAACTGAAGCACCATGGTGCTGATTGCAGCAGCTGCACAAAGCATGGCGAGAATAGCGATTCTCTTGGTAGACCAGCCGTTAGAAGATGCGGTTGTTGCGTGGGTTGAGTGGGATGAAGCCATAAAAGTCTCCGTTTCTGACATCCGGACTGTACCGTTGGTCCTGGACTTTAACCAGGTTAACCGCCTTTTGCGGGTCGCGGACTTGATGGCTCTTTGAACTGGGTTGTTACAAACCCTGAAGTTCGGCCACCTTACCACCAGTAGGTAATTGCAACCATTTCTGAAACATATCGATACGTACTATAGCAGAGTTAACAGCTGATAACACGTAAAACAGGATGGACATTTATACGATAGAGATGAGAGATAAGCCCAAAATGCCCGATAGAAACCTAAAAACACTTTGAGACATTAGGCGTCTATCTTCCTCGACTCCACGTTTTTCTCGCTTGCGATAAACTATAAAAAGTAACTTACTAAGGAGCGTGTTACATGTCTGAAAGTGGCTATGACTTACAAAGCCTGGCCGGAAAGCTTTGCTCGATTGTTGGTGAAGAGAACGTCCTGGTAGACGAGCCAATGAGCGAGCACACCACCTTTAAAGTGGGTGGACCTGCGGATCTTTATGTCATCCCTGATAATCCCGATGAGGTCAAAGAGATTCTCCTTGCGGTTAAAGACGCTGAAGCTCCTTATTTTATTCTCGGCTACGGCTCTGACCTGCTTGTTTCTGATGCAGGATATCGCGGCGTCATTATTGCCGTCGCTGACGGCCTGACCGGCGTAAGCATCGACGACACCGAGATGACCTGCCAGGCCGGCGTTGGCCTCAAAGAAGCTTCCGAGATGGCCTGTGAGCTGGACCTTTCTGGACTTGAGTTTGCCTGTGGCATCCCAGGTTCTGTGGGCGGCGCATGCTTCATGAACGCAGGCGCTTACGACGGCTGCATCGCTGACGTGCTCAAATCCGTCCGCGTCCTTCTCGCCGATGGCACCTTTGCTACGCTGGACGTATCCGAGCTTGACCTGGGTTATCGTCACAGTAGAATCGCTGATGAGGGCATGATTGTGCTTTCTGCCACGTTTAATCTTCATCGCGCTGATGGCGAGAAGATCCGCGAAAAGATGGAAGAGTTCACGCGCGCTCGCGAGGAGAAGCAGCCTCTTGAACTGCCTTCCGCTGGTTCAACTTTCAAGCGTCCTGAGGGCCACTTTGTAGGCAAGCTTGTTACCGATGCTGGTCTTAAGGGCTATCGCTTTGGCGGCGCTGGTGTTTCCGATAAGCATGCTGGTTTTGTGGTCAACTACGACAACGCTACCGCTGCTGAGGTTCATGCAGTTATTGAACACGTTCAAGCCGAGGTCAAGCGCCAGTTTGATGTTGAGCTCCACCCCGAGGTAAGGTTCCTCGGAGAGTAGCACTGCGCGCCACGGATCGCACGCGTCCGCAACGGTTTGCACGCGTCCGCGCGGCGCTGTTTCGTCCGCAACGGGCGCACGCGTCCGGCACGGTACTGTTGCGTCCGCAACGAATCCCTACGATAACTCTGCAAGAAAACGGGGAAGTCCGTCGGTGGAAATCGGCTCCTCCATACCCGCGACAAGAGGACGCAGGTATGTCAGAGCAGCGTCGGTAACGTTGAAGCCGTCCTCGGAGATCATTTCTCGAGGTACAAGCTTTACCTTGTTAGCAACCTCGGCAACAGGGGTGGTACGAATCTCCGTAACGTATGGGACATCCGAAATTCGGTGAACGCCAACCATAATGCCCGTTTTACCTTGGAGAACAGCTTCAACTCCCGCGGCACCGAGCGCTTCTGCCTCGTCCAAGTCAACCTTACTAGCGGCGTGCGAGGCACAGCGCTGCAGCGTATTGAGCTCAATACCGCGAGACTTTACGCCCAGTTGATCCTTAGCCATCTGCGACAAGTATGCCGCTGTTCCAGACTGCGCTGCAAGGTGGCCAAACGTGTCAATTGCGACAGACTTTGAATCAAAAAGGAAACTACCATCTGCATGATGGACGCCCTCGCTGACGACTACAATCACGTTGTTTTTCTCGTGAAGTCGCTGTTCAATGGCGGAAAGTAATGCATGCTCATCAAGAGGAATCTCTGGCAGGAGCACAAAATCCGGAGCAGTTCCGCAAATATTTTGCGCCAGTGCACCAGCGGCCGTGAGCCAGCCGGCATCGCGGCCCATTGCCTCGATGAACGTTACATTTTTGCTGTTGTAAACGCCTCCATCGCGGGTGAGCTCGGCGGTTACGGATGCGACGAATCGCGCCGCGCTACCAAAACCGGGGGTGTGATCGGTGCCCTCGAGGTCGTTGTCGATGGTTTTTGGCACGCCAACAACACGAACGGAACTCTCTACCTGGGCAAAGTAGCGAGACAACTTGTCCGTGGTGTCCATGGAATCGTTGCCGCCGATGTAAAGTACAGCGTCCACCTGGTATTTCTTGAGCTGCGCTTCAATCTGCTGGTAGATAGGGGAGGTTGCTGCGGGTTCTGAGATGGCAGCAAGTTCCGTCCCAAGTTCCGGCAGCTTAAAGCGGCAGCTGCCCAACCAGCTCGAAGGCGTTTTTCTTAGGAGCTGGAGGTTCTTCTCGCCAGGATTTGTAGTAGCTTGTTTGGATGCTTCTGGTTCAGATGCGGTGAGCCCAAGCACTTCCGTCAGGTCAACGACCTTGCCATCAAGAAATCCCTGGATTCCGTTACGCATTCCGAGCACGCGAAGTCCCTGAGTATGAGCTGCGCGAACAACGCCCGCGAGCGACGCATTGATTGCCGCGGTAGGTCCACCTGACTGTCCGACCAGGATTGTGCGAATTGCGTGCTCTGATGTGGTGTTCATAGGCGCCTCGGATTCTCGAGAGTTGACGTATCAAGTATACCCGCGGCAGGAGGCTACGGTGTTAGTGAGATGCCTTAAGAATAAAGCGATTTTCCTCAATAAAACGCAAGAGCTGCGGTGCTGTCATATCGGCTGACGGGAGATTGGCAAGAATCTGCAGATAAAGTGAAGCTTGCTGGCTCGGAGGCATCGTGAAATGGCTTAGGCAATGTGATTTGAACTCATCTGAGTTTGCTCAATTCATATTTATGCATAAGTACTGTCTTATATACATAATTATGAATGAAGATATATCAAAGATTTAATTACCCTAAATTTCAGGGTTAAGCAAACACACCAATGTCGGATAATCTGCAAAATCAAAGGTGAAAAACACATCAAATGAAGATATTCTGCATGAGATGAGCGTTTTTAGGCGGCATGTATAGGCATTTTCAGCAGATTATCTGACATAGGTGTGTTCGAGCGTTCCGAAGCTAGACACGAATACGCTTTTAAGACCCTGTTCCCATTAAGTTACCGCACGTGGCGAGAAACCCGCAGGTCTCGCAGCCGTTCCCGGACTCATGCCGTGCACGCACCCGACGCCTGACCTCTGCGCCGCGTCCGCCGCCCGCCCGCCGCACGCGCGCACAAAAAAGCCGCACCTCAAATGAGATGCGGCTTCGTAGCTTCTAGCAACCTAAACGGTGTTGCAACTCGGTCGGGCCGGACGCACACCGTCTAGCGCACAACCTGCGGGTTTAGCGAAGGTTGTAGAAAGCGTCCATGCCCAGGTACTCAGCACCGTCAGCGAGGTCATCCTCGATGCGGAGAAGCTGGTTGTACTTAGCAACACGCTCGGTACGAGCAGGTGCACCAGTCTTGATCTGACCAGCGTTGGTTGCAACAACAAGGTCAGCAATGGTGGTGTCCTCGGTCTCGCCGGAACGGTGGGAGACAACTGCGGTGTAACCTGCGCGCTTAGCCATCTCGATAGCCTCGAGGGACTCGGTCAGGGTACCAATCTGGTTGACCTTGATGAGGATGGAGTTACCAGCGTGAACCTCAATGCCCTTCTTCAGGCGCTGAGTGTTGGTAACAAAGAGGTCGTCGCCGACGAGCTGGATCTTCTTGCCCAGACGCTGGGTAAGGATCTTCCAACCGTCCCAGTCCTCCTCTGCAAGGCCGTCCTCGATGGAGACGATTGGGAACTTCTCGACCATCTCCTCATAGTAAGCAACCATTTCCTCGGAGGTAAGGGAGCGACCCTCGCCCTTGAGGTCATACTTGCCGGTCTCCTTGTTATAGAACTCAGAAGAAGCTGGGTCCATAGCAAAGCGGAAGTCCTTGCCAAGCTCAAAGCCAGCAGCCGTAACAGCCTCGGAAAGAAGCTCAAGTGGCTCTTCGTTGGACTTAAGGTCTGGAGCAAAGCCACCCTCATCGCCAACACCAGTGTTGAGGCCCTGTGACTTCAGAGTGTCCTTGAGGGTGTGGTAGACCTGTGCGCACCAGCGAAGAGCGGTGGTGAAGTCAGGAGCACCAACAGGCATAATCATGAACTCCTGGAAGTCTACGTTGTTGTCAGCGTGGACGCCGCCGTTGAGGACGTTCATCATAGGAACAGGAAGAGTGTGAGCGTTTGCGCCACCGAGGTAAGCGTAAAGTGGAAGCTCAGCAGAAGCAGCTGCAGCATGAGCAACAGCAAGAGAAACGCCGAGAATAGCGTTTGCGCCGAGGCGACCCTTGTTTGGAGTGCCGTCAAGCTTGATCATAGCGAGGTCAAGGCCGCGCTGATCCTCTGCATCCCAACCAATAACAAGGTCGCGGATCTCAGTGTTGACGTGCTCAACTGCCTTCAGAACGCCCTTGCCCAGGTAACGGCTCTTGTCGCCGTCGCGAAGCTCTACTGCCTCGAACTCACCGGTAGAAGCGCCGGAAGGAACGATTGCACGACCAAAGGAGCCGTCATCAAGAACAACCTCAACCTCAACGGTTGGATTGCCACGGGAATCGAGGACCTCACGTGCGTGAACATCAAATCTGGCTCATAGCTCACCTTTCTTTAGGTTTAACATTTTGCTGATTGCACAGACATAACTATTATACCCATTCTGTTATGAGGTGTGTATTGTAATTACACAGAGTATTAGGCTAGAGAGATAGTATTTGACCAGGCAGACGCGTTGCCTACCTGGTCAAATAAAAATTACCTGCAGAATTATCCAGAATTCTGCGAAATTATTAGGTAAATAGAAAAATTATTTCTGCGGATAAACAACAACCAGCAGCATCTTGAACTCTTCTGGAGCCTGAAGTGCATGTGGATGGCCAAGTGGCATCACAATGGACTGACCAGTTTCAAGGTTGTAGACGTCTTCATCGATGGTGATGTTTGCGCGACCCTCAAGAATGGTGACAAATGCGTCGCCACCTGCACGATGGCTTGCAATCTCTTCGCCTGCTCCAAAGCCAAAGAGGGTGACACTGACAGCATCGTTTTGTGCAAGGGTCTTGCTGATGACCTGGCCAGGAAGGCATGCAACCTGCTCTTTAAGGGTTACTACGGTCTTTGCGTCGATGTTCTTCATGACACCAGGAATCAATTCTTCGGACATACTAACCTCCAACGGTAAATGTTATCGATGACTAGCATTTACCCGAACTAGCCGACTTCAATCAGTAAATTTCCAAAAATCGCAGGTAGAAATTGCTTTTTTTAAAGCAATTTGCTGAGCAGCGGAGTCATCTCTCCCTGAGAGACCACAATCACGTGATGCATCGCGCGTGATAGGGCGGTATAGAGCCTACGGCGAGAAATTCCGTCTGCTTTATACACTTCCTCTTGTGCATCGGCAACGATAACCTGATCAAACTCAAGGCCCTTTGCCAGCGCAAGGTCGAGAAGAACGACGCCCTTCGCGGGTAGGGAATCGTGGCTGGTGAGCACTTTGACGCCGGTGCACAGCTTGGCCTGCGCTGCACCGTTGCCCGCAACGCCATCGGTCGCGCCGTCCGCGACGCCGTTTCCGCTCTCTGCAAAAACCCCTTCCAGCTGCTTGGCAAGCCAGCGAACACGAGACTTCTCGGTGCACACAATGGCAGTCAGCCCGTCAAACTCTTGCGCCTGCTTAATAAGGGACTTCATCGTCTGCAGGTACTCGGCACGCTCAGTATCTTTGTTGTCAGCGACCACCTCAAAGAACTCAGGTTTTTTACCGCCGCGTTGAACGGAGCTTGTCTGGCCACGCTCTTCTTCGCTTAAAAGCGAGGTAAACAGTGCGGTAATCTCGGGAGAAGAGCGGTAGCTGGTCAGAAGCTTGCAGGTAGAAACAGCGCCCTCGCCGTGTGTTGCGCTAAAGATCTTCTTAATCTGCTCAAACGTTGCGGTGTCTTCCCAAATTGCCTGGTTGGAGTCGCCCAAAAGCAGGAAGTGCGCGCGCGAGAAATACTTTCCAAGCACCATAAGCTGCGTTTCGGTATAGTCCTGCACCTCGTCGATCATGACAAACTTGACGTTTTTCTCGCCAGCTCCTGTGATAAGAAGTCGCAGGTAGATGCATTCGGCACCGCTCAGCGCGGAGGTATTGAGCATGCGCATGCCAATACGGTCGATGCGGAGCCAGGAAGTGGACTCGATGACCTCGTGGGCGGAGGCAAAGCGCCAGTTGAGGAACTCGCGGGTGCGCGCCAGGACTTCTTCCTCGTCGGAAGGGCTGATGGTGCGGCCAAAAACCTCAAGCTGCTGCTCAACGTCAAGGGAGAGCATCTCTTCTTGGATTTCGTCGTTGTGAGCCATCTGGCCAAGCCTGCGCTCCAAGCGGGTGTGGAGCTCGTCTTTGGCAAGCGCAATGAGGCGCGGACCCACAGGAAATTGCGAGAACTTTGCCACAGAACTAGCCACTTGAGCTGGTTTAATAAGCGTAGTTCCCTCAACAGAAATGGCCTTGAAGTCATCCTCGTAGAGCTCAAGCGAGGCAAGCTGCTCCTCAAGCTTCTTCAGAGAATCGGGGTTGTTGTGGGCGCCCGATGCGTGGTCGGCCAGACCCAAAGCCTTTGAGGAAAGAATCCCAGGTAAATACCTGCGGATTGTGCTCGCCCATGCTGGGCAAAACGGTGTTGATGTAGCGAGCAAAACATCTCGTTGGGGGTAAACAGGTACACCTGATCTGCGGTAAGTGTGGTGCGCTGCTGGTAGAGAAGGTACGCGATGCGCTGCAGCAAAACGGACGTTTTGCCCGAGCCTGCAATGCCGTTGACCAGCAGAACAGGCACGTCCTCGTGCCTGACCACAACATTTTGTTCGCGCTGGATAGTTGCGGTGATGGCCTGCAGCTTCTCGGTGTGCTGACGCTTTAGTGCAGCAAGCAGCAGAGAGTCTTCAATGGCAACCGTTGTGTCAAAGTAGAGGTTCAGCTTGTCGCGCGTGATGTCAAACTGTCGGCGAAGCTCCAGCTCCACGGTTCTTTTCTTGCCGTCTACCTGGTACGACGTAGTACCCATCTCTTGGTTGTAATACGTCTCGGCAACGGGGCTGCGCCAGTCAACAATGAGCGGCGTACGGTCTTTGTCCGTAATGCCCGCCGCACCAATGTATACATCGCGAGAAGGACGTCCAGGTCGCATCTTGAGCGTGACCTTGGCAAAGTAAGGCTGCCTCAAAAGGATTTCGACTCGACCGAGTTTCTCGACAGTGAAATCGTGGTACTGGTTGTACGTATCAATAACGCTGTTGAGCGTTTCAATAGCCGCAAGGGTCTCGATGGTTTCGTCCGCGCCGCCAAAGTCTGGACGGATTTCTTCACTCATCTGACGAAGGTCTCTAGCTGCATCTTTTTGCGTGGTGTTGAGCGTTGTGTCCAAATCTTCACGAATCTCAACAAGCTTTTGATATACGTGAGAGAGGTGCTCTTGCTCTTGCTGGTGGATTGGATCCATGATGCTCCTAGATAGTTGCGTCTTCGATGCGGCGACGCAACTCGTCAATGCCAAGGCCGGTCTCGGATGAGGTAATAATGGCCTGTTCAGGGGTAATGTGGAATGCCTTGCGCAGGGCGGCTGCGGCTTGATTTTGCTTGCCGCGTGCAATCTTGTCTGCCTTGGTAAACGCAACTACAAAGGGCAGCTCAGCCTCTTGAAGAAAGCTGATCATCTGCAGGTCAAGCTTTTGAGCTTCGTGCCTGATGTCAACAAGGCTAATGACCAGGTTAAAGCTGCGCTCTTGCTCAAAGTAGCCGCCAATGAGGTCTGCCCAGCGTTGTTTTTCTTGGCGAGAAACTCGTGCAAATCCATATCCTGGCAAGTCTACAAATTTGACACCATCAACGTCAAAGAAGTTGATATTTGCAGTTTTACCTGGGACGCTTGAAACTCGTGCGAGCTGTTTTCTGCCAATAAGTTTATTTAAGAGGGAAGACTTTCCCACGTTTGAGCGGCCCACAAAAGGCCACCTCTGGGGTCTCTGGAGAAGGAAGTTGTGAAATTGCCCCGTATGATGCCTCATATCGTGCGGTTTCATACTTAAGACCCATGATGCCTCCCATTGCGCTTCAAAAACGTAAGGTATTATTTTAGCGCAAACTGGGAGGCAGCTAACAATCCATTCATCCGTAGTGGGAGGGGTGGCACGATCTGTAGTGGGAGTGGTGAAACCTGTAGCTGGAGCGCTAAGAGTTGCTACAAAGACACTCGAATTCGTTTTTCTACAGGTAGACGAGAAACAAGCAAATCAAACGTCGTATCAGTAATCGGATTTCTATAGATTTCTTCCCCTGTGAGATTTACTACATAAGGCACATGAAGAACATATGAAGTGTGCGGTTTGATGGCAATTCGCGAAGTTGTTATATTTGGCTGGGCAAGCGGCCAAAGGGAATTTTCATTTCCTAAATCGCAAATGTAATAAGTGTTGTTGGCTTGTGGAATTAAAACCGTGCCGAGAAAATCTATTCCTCCTACAGGCTCAGTCTCTTCTCTATCATTTTTAATTTCTATAGTTACATCAATCACACTTGTTTGATTGCCATGAGCATTGGGATGTTGTGGCGTAATACCATGTTTTTCCAGATAACCGTCATATGTGGTTAGAGAGATTTCAGTTATTCGTATTGAATATCCATCTGTATTCTCGGAGGACGAATAATGAAAATTTCCGTCAAGGGAGACCCATTCTCCCATTTGATAAATTTCTTCGGGGATAGTTAGTGCATGGGTATTTACCCACCAAACCCTGTAGCTAAGAGCACAAACCAGTACAATGCTTATGGCAATTGCGAATAATGGTAGTTTGCTTTTTAGTTTCATGATGCACGTCTTTGCACGTCGGTTTTCTCGACAATTTTACCGAGCTTCATTTTGTAAATTACATCGCAGACAACCTCTAAGAACTCAGCATCATGACTTGAGATGAGAAGTGTTGCGCCTCTATCTCTTTGTTCAACAATGAGTTCCGTGAGCATATGGACACCGTCTTCATCAAGGGCATTTGTTGGCTCGTCAAGAATAATTAAATCAGGCTGCTCAAAAAACGCCATGGCAATTCCTAAGCGTTGCTTCATGCCAAGGGAGTACTTTCTAACAGGTCTTTTGTCTTTAGGATCAAGTCCTACTTTTTCAATTGCAGCATCAATATCTTGCTCAGACGCAATTTGTTTTATTGACGAGAGAATCTCTAGGTTCTTACGACCGCTATATGAGCTGAGAAGTGCCGGTTTTTCTAGGAGCAGACCAACACTTGGTGGGAAATCTATATCATCCCAGAGCTTTTTGTTTTCAATAGAAACATATCCCTGGGTAGGCTTAATGAGGCCACAGACCGCTCGCATAAGCATTGTTTTACCAGAGCCGTTTTGGCCTTCGAGACCAATTATCTTTCTCTTTTCTAGGGATAATGTGACATCCTTGAGAATAGTATCGTTTCCGATTTCTTTTGTTAGATGCTCAACTGAAATGTACGACATGTTTACTCACCGCCAAACTGATCAATGCTCTTGAATCGTGAAAAAGACAGATAAAGAAAAATACCTAGTGAGCCAATACAAAAAGCTAATGTGCAGAGCGGATTGACTCCTGCACAGAGGTTACCTTCAACAATCTCCCTGCTAGCCGAATCAATATAGAGAGAACTTCGAGAAAACATCATGTAGTTGCCAATAAGGATGGGATGTAATTTGAAAATTGAGGAGACTATCCAAGAAATTATTAAAAAGAGAGGAGGCCATTCTTTAATAAATAATCCTGCTGAACATTGAAGCGTTATAAGAGATAGTGAAGTAATGAATAGAGATCCCATCAATGGGACAATACTTACCGTATTTGCAGGTAATGTTGAGGCGTCAAAACCTTCGAGAATTTCTAAGCTTAATGTCGTAGATGATAGAATTTCTCCACCGTGTAGCAGTGTAAATAAAGAGGATTACAACTCCCGCTATTATCCAATAAAGCCCAGTTGCTGTTACACAACTTACTGTTAGAAAGAATTGGATAGAAAGCTCTTTGAGGAAGACATAACAAGATACATATCTTTTCTTAGTGACCTGGAGACTGCTAGAAAACACATTAGATGGGGAAGTAAAACAAGTATTAACCAGGCAAAAGGAATTTTAATTTTTGGCATAGCAGCATTTGAAGAAATGCTTTGCGATATCTGTGGCATTCCAGCAAATAGACTTGATACGTTATCTGCAAATGTTGGATTACTTGTTGCTGAGCGATTGAACACTACAAGAGATGTAGCAACGATAAGTACCATTAAGATGGTACAGATACAAAATGGACCACGTAATGAATAGATAAAAAGGGACCAAATGGAATTACTTTAGAGTTTCTCATAATGACCGCCAAACTCTATATTTTTAGTTCCAATGAGGCCAAAAATGTTTAAGCAAATGATTCCAACAAGAAAATATAAAGTTGTATATACAAGGCTATATCCTTCTGGATTAAAAGGAAGAAGTCTCGAAAAAGTCATTAATGTAGAGGGGAATGGAAGTTCAGGAAAAAACTCTCCTAAAACTAGCAGCGCTACGCTTAGTAATACAGCTAGTGAATTGTGAGTATAGAGTTTCATTACTTTGTAAATAGAGCTAAAAGAACAAGAGACCAAGATAATAAATGCCGAGAAGGACTAATACTTCTGGGGCTGTGAGTGAAAAATTTGTACTAGCTTGAACGGTATGGTTAATGAAGATATCTACATTTAGTGTAGCAATAGTAAGGCTGTTGCCTGTACAAATAAGTAAAACAACGTATGTCATTATATAGACGGCAATCAAAACGAGACAAGATACGATTATATTTATATAGCTATAAATCCAAAATCTAGTTTTCTTCTCAAATCTCATTATGCGTTGAATAGAAAAATGTTCATTCTTGTCTGAGCTTGAAATAATGATTATAAGAAGAAAAGAGATGCAGAGTGCGGTCCACTCTATAGAGAACGTGTGGGCAGATCCGAAAGAATGTTGCGATAATCAAATCACCTAAAGAAAATGAATATCCTCCTTGTGTAATTAAGCTGAATTGTGCAAAAGAAGAAATAAACGCTGTACAAGATAACAACATCGCAAAAAGCGCTACTAGAAGATTTTTATGCATATCAAAAAGCTGAGTGAAGTTCCTTGAAATTTGATGTTTCATAGCAAATCACTCCTACAAGTCTTTTTGTAAGAAATGAAGATTACCAGTAATAGCAAAACAAAACAGAAGCAATAAAATCCAAGTTTTGTTGGAGCATATTCAGAACTTATCTAATTGAAAGAAATTCAACTTAATGAATGCATTTTGTCCTACTTCTCTTAATTGAGCAGAGAAAAGGATTGCAGAAAATTGTGAGCCTAAGAACGCTAATAGATGCAGCAGAAAATAAGAAACAAAAATTGCTTGGAATTTGGTTTTAGTTAAACTGGCAAAAAGAGAAACAACACAGGAAAACAGCCCTCCAATTATGAAGGCTAATACGGATAGGGTAATGACATAAGCAAGAGGAGAGTTATAAAAGAGTCCTGAGAATAGAGAGTTCATAGGGACTGCGGTATATATCTCATCGTAAATTTTTGGTGTAGATAACGGTAAGAAACAAATTACAGCTAAAAAATTAAGGACAAGAGGTAAGGCAGAGCAAATACCTCCAGAAACAAAGCTTACATATAGTTTTATCCTGATAACACTAGCTTTTTTAATTCTAAGACATTGCTGTTCAAGCACTCCTTCTTTTGAATCGTTGCTTAGTATCCAAGCAGTTGGGATGGTAGCTAAGAGTGGCCATAAGAGATAGTACAGTCCACTGTAAAAATCTCCGATTCGTGTGGGAATCCAAGCAGTATAAGCAGAAATGACAGAAAGCAAAGTGTTATAGGAAAGATGATCTCCCTGTTGAAGAGTTGCCTCTAAGGTATTTAATTCAATTTGTATTTCAATCCAAGCGGCAAGTATTGCAATACAGATGCCAATTGCAACACATGCCCAAAATAATGGATTATTGGTAAGCTGTCGCTTAAATTCAGACTTGAACAATGAATTCATAGCAAACACCTACTTATCACTTTTTAATGCAGACTGTATATCAACTAACTTTGCGTTTGAATAAATTCCTCCCATATCTGCCAGATGAATAGAAGTAATATCTCTCATCTCTTCTGGAGATAGTACAAAGGCAAGTTTGACGTCACATTCATCTCCTGCATTAATCCAAAAATATCCTTTTTCTTTTTCCACTTCCGAACTGCTAATTCGGGCATTTTCAGGTGTGATTTGGGACATGAAAATATCGTGTCCTTCGGCATTAATTGAGTAGCTAGAAAGTAATATAGAGCTCATCCCGTTTGGGGTGCGTTTTTGAACAGCATCTATGTTTTTAAAATGAAGCGTATAGACTAGATACAAGCTATTTGCATTTTCCGGTGCTGACGAATGGTTAAGTGCTTCAGAGGTAAATCCTGCTTCGTCTATAGAATGATAAAGGGTTACGTCTGTTACCGTTACCTCTATTGTACCAATCCATGGTAAATAAGCCCCAAAAGGAGTCTCAGCTGGATTACCTCCTTCTTGATCAAGTCCAGTTAGTTGTACAGTATCGCCAATTTTATAAGTTTCCGAGGCCTCGTTTTGCCTTTGTGCAACTTGTTGCGCAAAAAGTTCTTGCTGCGCCTGTTTTTGAGCAAGATTGTAAAAATAAAGCACGCCGGCAATGACGATACAAGCAATCAATATTGCCAAAGAACGAACCCTTTGGGGAAGTTTATTTGTTTTTGAGTTTAAGTTTCTAGAATCGTGAGAAAACATAATAATCCCCAGATGACCTCGATAAATCTACTACACGAGTCGGGACTCCATACGCCCTTCACTATATTGTTTTCTCGGTCTTTAGCCTATTACTATATTGGAGTAGATACCGGCTCTCTTATCTTGATTTTATTCTTATAGGTACTGTTGTTATGTGTTTTACTGTAAACGGTATGTTTTTATCGGTTAAATAAATAACAAAATTGTTGAATGTTATTTATCACAATGAATTACTACAACTAGGCAGTTTTCAATTTTGTTATAAAGCATAAAGAACGCTTAAAACAACTAACTTCTTTATAAACCCTTTACACCCACGTAACTGCCTGGCAGCAGCGCTTAAGCGCATCGATGTAGAGCTCGCCAAAGGGCGAGAGGCTCTTCTCGTCGTGGGTAACGTAGCCAACTTCCATGTAATCATCAACAGCTAGAGGAATTGCAACAATGTTGGGGCCGTTGAGCTCCTCGTTAATAAGGCCAGTGCTGATGGTGTAACCGTTCAAGCCAATAATCAGGTTGAAGATAGTGGCGCGGTCTCGGACCATGATGTCCTTATCGCGATCAAGTGTTGCCAGAAGCTCCTCGGAGAAATAGAACGCGTTGTGCTCGCCTTGCTCGTACGAAAGGCGGGGGTAGGGGGCAAGATCGTTGAGCGTTACCGAGGAGCGCTTTGCCAGTGGATTATCTTTTCCCACAAAGACGCTTGGCTTGCACTTAAACAATGGCGAGAAAACCAAGCCCTGGTCCTGCAGCGTTTTTCTAATAACACGCTCGTTGAATGAGTTGAGGTAAAGGACGCCTACTTCACTTCTTAGCTTTGAGACATCTTCAATAATCTCGTACGTTTGCGTTTCTCTGATACGGAAATCGTACTTTGAGCCGCCGTGCTCTTTAATCAGGTTGACAAAGGCCTCAACTGCAAAGGAATAGTGCTGGCAAGAAACGCAGAAGCGCTGCTTAGTGGGGGCAGTACCCAGATAGCGCTCTTCGATGAGGTCAGTCTGCATGACAACTTGCCTGGCATAACTCAAAAACTCCTCGCCATCTGCGGTAGGCTCAACACCCTTGCTGGTCCTGTTAAAAAGGGAGATTCCCAGCTCGGCCTCAAGCTCTTTAACTGCGCTACTCAGGGTAGGCTGCGAGATAAAGAGCTGTTTAGCTGCGGCGTTAATGGTGCCTGCCTTAGCAATAGCAAGAACGTATTTAAGTTGAGTCAGAGTCATAAGTCAGGTTTCTACGCAGAGGTTTTTCTCGCCTTATTTAACACCATACTGCTGGTAGTAGACGTCAATGGCGCTCTTCAAGGTGTCGTCGATAATAACTTTGCCGTCAACTTTGTTGTTGTAGAGGGCCTCGGTAACCTCGTCCATAGAGACAATAGCTGCAGTTGGCATGCCCCAGCGCTCAGAGACTTCCTGAAGTGCGGCAACCTTTCCGCCCTTGCCAACCTCCATGCGGTTGAGCGAGACAATCAGACCAACTACCTTGATATTTGCAATAGAGGTAATCAGAGGATAGGTCTCTTCAATAGACTTGCCAGAAGTGGTGACGTCTTCAACCATAACTACTCTCTGGCCGTCTTTGAGCTCTGCTCCTAAAAGCATGCCAGCATCAGCGCCGTGATCTTTTGCTTCTTTTCTGTTGGAGCAGTACTGAACCTGCTTGCCATAGAGCTCATTGATGCCCATTGCGGTGATTACCGAAAGGGGAATGCCCTTGTAAGCAGGGACCAAAGACTACGTCAAAATCCAGGCCAAAGTTGTCGTGAATGGCGCGAGCGTAATAAAGACCCAGCTTGTGGAGCTGCTCACCAGTGACATAGGCGCCTGCGTTCATGAAGAAAGGAGATTTGCGACCACTCTTGAGCGTAAAATCGCCAAATTTAAGTACGTTGCTCTGGACCATAAACTCAATAAACTCGCGCTTGTAGTCTTCCATGGTTTCTCCTTTAGCAGGCCTTTTGAAGTGGCGAGCAACTTTGCAGGTACGTTCCACTGCACTAGTTTAGCCGAATTGCGGATATGTGTTTTAGGGCGCGCTGTTTTATGGCGCGCCGGCTTGGCTGTGTGAGATTAGCGTAATTACCGCCAGATATATAAAAGTGAACGTTTGCCATGTGGTTATGCGGTATTCTAAATAGATATTTGTTCGTCTCGCAGGATAGTCCTGCAGAGCGCAGGATAAAGCCTGCAGAGTGAGTTACAAGGAGGGTATGCCCGTGGAGCGCATCACGATTTCTGCATTGTACGCAGATGCAGAGCAACTTGGTGGCCAAAAAGTTACCGTGGCCGGCTGGGTACGTTCAGTAAGGGATATGAAGAATTTTGGCTTCGTCACACTTAATGACGGTAGCTGCTTCAAAGACCTACAGGTTGTTATGAATCGTGAGAACCTTGGCAATTACGAGGAGGTTGCTTCTTGTGGCGTTGGCGCTGCTCTGATTATCGAGGGCGTCCTTGAGCTTACTCCTGATCGCCCACAGCCTATTGAGCTGCAGGCGCAGACCATTGTGATTGAGGGACCATCCAGCCCTGACTATCCAATGCAGAAGAAGCGTCAGTCTCTTGAGTACCTTCGTACGCAGCAGCACCTTCGTCCTCGCACCAACATGTTCCGTGCCGTCTTCCGCATCCGCTCTGTGGCTGCTTTTGCTATCCACCAGTTCTTCCAGGATCGCGGCTTTGTCTACGTGAACACCCCAATCATCACCGCATCTGATGCTGAGGGTGCAGGCGAGATGTTCCGTGTTACCACGCTTGATTTGAACAACGTTCCACGTACCGAGAAGGGCGATGTTGACTACTCAAGGACTTCTTTGGTCAGTCTTCTCACCTCACCGTTTCTGGACAGCTTCAGGCAGAGAACTTTGCTATGGCTTTTGGTGATGTGTACACCTTTGGTCCAACGTTCCGCGCAGAGAACTCCAACACACGTCGCCACGCTGCAGAGTTCTGGATGATTGAGCCAGAGATGGCTTTCTGTGATCTTGCACAGGACATGGATGTTGCAGAAGAGATGCTCCGCTACGTTATTGCGTATGTTCTTGAGCACTGCCCAGATGAGCTTGAGATGCTTAACAAGTTTGTGGATAAGGGTCTGCTTGAGCGTTTGAACCATGTTGCAACTTCTCAGTTCTCTCGTGTTTCTTACACCGAGGCAATTGAGATTCTGCAGGAGGCAGTAAAGGATGGTCAGAAGTTTGAGTACCCTGTTGAGTGGGGCATTGACCTTCAGACTGAGCACGAGCGCTACCTTACCGAGCAGCATTTTGGAAAGCCAATCTTTGTTACTGATTACCCAGCAGAAATTAAGGCTTTCTACATGCGCCTTAATGATGACGGCAAGACCGTTGCTGCAGCTGACTGCCTTGTTCCCGGCATTGGTGAGATTATTGGTGGTTCACAGCGAGAAGATCGTCTTGAGCTTCTGGAGAAGCGCATTGTTGAGCTTGGTATGAACCCCGACGATTACAAGTATTACTTGGATCTTCGCCGTTACGGCTCTTGCACACACTCTGGCTTTGGCCTTGGCTTTGAGCGCCTTGTTATGTACCTCACCGGTGTGGATAACATTCGCGACGTTATTCCTCACCCTCGTACCGTTGGCAACGCTGACTTCTAAGATTGCAGGTCACAGGTGGCGCAGGGGAAGCGCAATTGGCGCGCTAATCTAACCGCCACAGTTGCATAGTCTTTCTAGTTGGATTTTTGCGTGCAGGTTATGCATAGCCGTTATGCAAAAACTGCATAGCAGAGATGCGAGATAAAAAGTTTTTCTCGCCATATACCGATATATTTGCCCGTTGGCAGTAAAAATAGGACGTTCGTGCAAAATTGCGCGGGCGTCCTATTACGCTATAAGGAGCAGTTTTCTGCAGATGACCAGCGGAGGTAAACATGGTAAAGACTTTGGTTCTTGTTAGACATGGTGTATCTGAACGTGGCTCTGAAGACATGAGTCGAGAGCTTACACGTGCTGGTCAGAGGGCTTTATCTGCCAATTATCCTCACATCTTTGGGCTGTTGGGTCCAGAGGGTGAAGAGGCTGAGATTTGGACAAGTCCTGCTCTTCGTGCACTTGAAACTGCAGAGATTGTGGCAGAGGCGCTGGATTCTGAGGGTCTAGAGATTCATGACTCCCTTTACGATCAAGATCTTCCTGCACTTCAGGCAGAGCTTGAGCACGCTGATGCAGCAACGCTGATTCTTGTTGGTCATGCTCCATTTTTGGGATATGTTGCAGAGACTTTGCTGGGATTTGAACTTCCGCTGACAAAGGGCGCTGTGTGCGCTATTGACGTACGTGGTTCACTTTGTCATCAACAGGAGTGCGTCTGGAAGCAGCTTGGAGACGTTCGAGAGCCTCATGGAAAGCTTCTTTGGCTGGTCAGTGGTCCTTCCACTCAGCCTTGGGAAACGCTTGACGCTCTTGATGAGGCATGCGCTCATGCAGCAACCAATCTGGAAGATGCATACACAGAGTTCCGTGCTCATCCAGAAGACCCTGCGGTTATCGCAGCATTTAGGTTTGCTCTTAGAGGAGCCCAGCTGCTTACCAAGTTTTTCTCGCCACTTCTTAATGAGGAAGCAGTTGAGATTGCTGAGCCCGTTTATAGGCTGATGCTTGGTGCAACTACGCGTCTTCGTGAGATTGACGGCTTCTCTGATACCGTTGCAGATTTGATGGAGTCTGGAGAGCTCTCTCAGGGCTCCAAGCTGGTCAGCGCTGTAGAAGCAGCTCGCGAGTCTGAGCGCGATCGCATTTGCGAGGGTCTGCGCAAGAAGGCTGTCCGTCGCAGTCTGCGCTGTGCGCTGGATGAGCTCTTTGAGCCTGCATGGTCAGACGCGGTACTAAAAGATGGCCTCTCGTTTGAAGACATTAGCAGCCGCTTTGATTACATGCTGGAGACTATTGATGCGCGCCTCTTTGGCTTGGATATGACTAGCTTCTCTGAGGTACACCATGCAAGGCGAGAAGTTCGTGAAGTTGAGCACATTCTTTTCCACCTCAGTGATATGCTGGGCGAGAAACGCGCAAATTACACCCAGATTATGCAGGACATTGACTCTGAGCTTAGTACTGTTTGCACAGCTCAGCGCAACATTTCTCTGGTCAAAGAGTGGAAAGACTCCATGGACTTCAGAGATGTTACCTCAGACCTCGCAATTGTTTCAGAACATGAAAAAGTTTTGATTGAGCGTGTTATTGAGGGTAGAGAGACTAGTATCCTTAGATAATCACATAGTCCACGTTTGGAGCGCATTGACGTTTGCGCGGCGTGGATGATGATTATGAGGGAGGATGCTATGTCTGAGAGCATCGAGACTCGCTGCGTGCAGGGCGGTTATCAGCCTGGTTGCGGTGAGCCTAGGCAAGTGCCTATCATTCAATCAACCACGTTCAAATATGACGAGTCGATGCAGCTTGGAGAGTTGTTCGACCTCAAAGCTGCGGGCTATTTCTATTCTCGCGTTCAGAATCCAACGCTGGATAATGTAGCTTCAAAGATTTGCGCTCTTGAGGGCGGTACTGCTGCAATGCTGACTTCTTCTGGTCAGGCAGCAAGCTTCTTTGCCGTCTTCAATATTGCTGAGGCCGGAGATCACTTTATTGCGCTTTCCACCATTTATGGCGGAACCTTTAACCTGTTTGCTATCACCCTTAAAAAGATGGGTGTGGAGTGCACGTTTATCTCGCCAGATGCAACTGACGAAGAGATTAATGCAGCATTTAGGCCAAATACCAAGTGCGTCTTTGGTGAGACCATTGCAAATCCTGCGCTGGTTGTCCTTGATATCGAGCGCTGGGCAAAGGCCGCTCATGATCATGACGTTCCTCTGATTGTTGATAACACCTTTGCTACACCTGTGAACTGCCGTCCTCTTGAGTGGGGAGCAGATATTGTGACCCATTCCACTACTAAGTACATGGATGGTCACGGTTCTGCTGTTGGCGGCGCTATTGTTGATGGCGGCAACTTTGACTGGGCTGCACACGCAGACAAGTTCCCAGGTTTGACACAGCCAGATCCTTCGTATCACAACCTTGTGTATGCAGATACCTTTGGTAAGGGCGGCGCTTTTATTACTAAGGCAACCGTTCAGCTTATGCGTGACTTTGGTTCTATTCAGTCTCCTCAGAGTGCTTTCTATCTCAACCTTGGCCTTGAGTCTCTGCATGTTCGTATGGCTCAGCATTGCAAGAATGGCCAGGCAGTTGCCGAGGCGCTTGCAAACAACCCTAAGGTTGCGCACGTAAGCTACCCTGGCCTTCCAGGCGATAAGTACTACGAGCTGGCTCAGAAGTACCTGCCAAACGGCTCCTGCGGTGTTATCACTGTTGACGTTGCTGGTGGTCGCGAGGCTGCCGAGAAGTTCTTGGGCAACCTTAAGGTCTTCTCCATTGCTACACACGTTGCAGACGCTCGTTCTTGCTGTTTGCATCCAGCTTCTTCAACACACCGTCAGCTTACTGACGAGGAGCTTGTAGCAGCAGGCATTACCCCAGGTACTGTGCGCTTGAGCTGCGGTATTGAGGGCACCGAAGACCTTATCAACGACGTCGAGCAGGCACTTGCTGCGCTGTAGTTAGACGCTCTATAACCGCTCATGTTTATGGCGAGAAGATCTTGGAATCAGAAGATCTTCTCGCCATGTTTTTGTGAGGAGTAAGTTGTTGCGCGGAGCTGGGAGCAAGCGGAGCGTGGTTACTTTGGGTGTGTGCAAAATCGTGCGGTTGCAGCGAGTGAGCGGGCTATTGAGCTCGAGAGATAGACTCTGGGTCCACATGCTCTTCTGGGCTGGAGAGCTCGGACGCTGCAAGCTCTGCCTCGGTGAGTTCGGAGTCCTCTTCCTGTGCATTGTCTGCGGCATTGGAATCGTTTGTATCTATGCCCTTGAAGTGCTTGCGATAGATGTGGACGAGGCAGCCAATAGAGAGCAGTGCTGAGAGTATATTGGACACAACTGACACGTACCAAAGTGCGTCCAGACCAAATGGCTTCAGTATCAGCAGTGAGCTGATAGGGAAGATAAGTGCCATAAAGATGCTCAAGAGATTGGAAATCTTTGTCTGCTTCAGGGCAATGGCAAGACTCTCGGTGCACATGGTAATCCAGCTAAAAATGAAGACAAAGCATGAATGCGCATAGCAGGGATGGCCATGTTAAGCAGGTCTTGTGTTCCTTCAGGCAGGTAGAGCTTAACCAAGAACTCTGAGAAGAAGAATGAGACGCAGAAGGCAAAGATGCCAATAATAATACCTGTGGAGAAGATGTACTTCTCAATGGCAAGTACTCGATCTTTTTTCTTTGCTCCCCAGTTGTAGCCAATGGCTGGCTGCATGGCGTCGGCCTGCCCATAAATGAGCGGCTGGATGAGGCCACCAGAGTAGAGAAGCACGCCGTAAGAAGCAATGGCAATATCTCCGCCAAGGCTCAGTAGGGCAGCGTTCATCAGCAGCGAATAAATCCTGCTTGAGATATTCTGCATAAAGATAGGGAAGCCGTTTACAAAGATCTCTTTTATGTGCGTCCAATTAAAGTGAGGCTTCACAAATTTGAGAATCTGTTTGTTGCCAATAAAGGGCCATACACCGTAAAGGGACGAGAAGGTAATTGAGATGCAGTAACCCAGTGCCGCATACTCAACGGATAATCCCAAAACTCCCAGGAAGTAGTATTCAAGTACGGTTCCCAAAATTGCAGAAATAAAGGCAATACTGGTAGAGCGTCTAATTTTTCCGCAAATCTTAAGGAAGTTATCAACGGCGTACGAGATGCACATAACGGGTAAGAAGAGAGTCCATACGCGCAGGTAGATGGCTCCTTGTTCGGCAATCTTTCCTTGAGCACCCATTAGTGCCAGAACGTTTGGCGCAAAAAAGTAGAAGAAAATGCCGCTGATAACACCAGTGGTAACGAGCATGATAAAAGCAATGGTAAAGATGTTATTGGCTGTCTGGTGATTTTTCTTGCCGTGCTCAACGGCAATGACCGCAGAGGCTCCAACGCCAATAAGGTCGGCAACAGCAAAGCAGAGAATAACCAGTGGAATGGCAATGGTAACCGCGCCAAAGGAATCCTGACCCAGATAGCGTCCAACAAGGATTCCATCTGCAGTGTCGTAAAGCATCGACGCAAGCATAGCAATAGCACCCGGAAGGGCTGCTCGTAAAAATAATTTAAATGGTGGTGTTTCCGCAAAAAGCTTATTCGATTCCATACTTCTCCTCGATTAGTGGTGGAACATGTCAGACAAACTCGTGGTGTGGACATGTGACACGCTCACGAGAAGATTAAAAAAGCATCGAACAAGCCTCCTTACATACTTGCAGGTACACGGACAGTTGCAAATACTAACACAGCAAAGTAGCTAATGCTATGATTTATTTGAACATTTTGGACAAGTGTGAGGTTTTTTGTGTCAGTGGAACAGAAAAAAGATATCGGCGCTGAGATTGCCAAGCTGGCTAAAAATTCAAAGGTAGAAGAGCTCTCTAAAAAGGTCACTGAGGTATCCTCTGAGCTGGCAGAAAACGTTTCTGAAGTAGCAGAACGTGCCGAGAAAATCCTTGTGGTTGGTGAAGATGAGCCATTGGAGCGTCCTGCGTCTGATCGAGTTAAGGCTACTGTTCCTAGAACCCCTGCTCAACATATCTTACGTATTGTCTCAATTGTATTGATTATCTTGGGCGCGGCAGATGTTTTAACAACATTAGCGTCTCTTTTTGCTACTATTACAGGCTTACAGCCTGCAGTTCCTTTAGAGCAGCTTGAGTTTAGTGGCGTGTATTTTACGTTTAGCAATAACGTCCTTCTGGGCTATGTATTTGTACTTCTTATTGGTATGTTGCAAGTTGTCACTTCGATATTTGGATTACGTGCCGCCAAAGACTCATCAAAAGTTGAACCATACAGATTTCTTTGCTATCTGATTGGCCTGATTATTCTGGTAGGAATTTTATGGGCCTGGGGTAGAGGAGAGCTGATTATTCTTGATCCCTTTGTTCAACTTAATACTATAGTTTACGTGGTAATTTGTTCCAATCTTGCGGATAAAGTAAAGAAGGAGCACGACCAGGGTATTGTGGGAACTACATATTGGCGCTCTCGTCATCAGCGAGTTCTTCATTTCTTTTCGCTGGTCTCTATTGCATTGAGCGGAATTGCACTTTTTCTAGTTCTGATTCTGCTTGGACTGCATGACCTATCTAGAGTTGTAAATCAACCGTTCTTGGCAACTGTTAATCAATTTCTTGAGCAACAGGGTATTGTTACCATTTTCTTGGTGACAGTTGGTGCAGTATTTTCTCTTGTTGCAGGTCTTCTTGCCCTTAAGGGTTCAAACAATGCTCGCTTTATTAGGCCTTATATTCTTGCGGTGACCCTCATTGTTGTATTTGACGTAGTAAGAATTATCTTTACAGCATTAACGCAGGGCATCCCTGCTGTAAACAGCCAAGATATCTTTGAGTTGGTTTATAACGCCACGGGATGGTACTTGGCTGTTCGTATTGAGGCAGGACTTCCTAATAGCTATGGTCTACGCTTGTGGAAGAAATTTACTTCCTAGGCGCAGCGTAGTGAATAATTGCTTGCAAAAAGCCTCTGTATCTGAACTGCCTCCCATTTCTTGGACACGAGAAATGGGAGGCAGTTCAAAACCCACCTAAGTCGGATAATCTGTCAAAAAGACGTATACATGACGCGGAAATTACCACAAACATGCAGATTATCGTCATTAGATGTGTAAAATGCCCTCATCTGAGCAGATTATCCGACTTAAGTGTGTTCCTTAGGTGCGAAATTTACCTATAGTTAAATATTTTATATGACGCTATTCATTTTCTAGCATATTAGATGAAGTTTATGCATAGAGATGCATATCAGGTAGTGCGACCGCCTAGCTACCTAGCTATCTTGATTAGAAACATGTCGATTCTTCAGCAGAACCTACCAAAGCTGCGCTATTTTGTGCGCCAGGCCTAAAAGCCGACGCTAACACGCTGCAGAATCAAATCCCCCGCATATGAACTGCCTCCCATTTCTTATGTCCAAGAAATGGGAGGCAGTCAAATCAAATGGAATACAGAGGCTTTATTCTTACATTTCTGTGCTTGTAGTTTTACAGGTCAAGCTGCATCAGGCGAGCAATGCTGACAATGTAGATCTTAAGAGCACGCTTGAGCCATTCCTCGGAGATTCCCTCGTCAGGACCGTGCTCCATACCAACCCACTCAGGTAGGTCTTTTGCAGCTTTGCTGTCATAAGGACCAAAGGCAACGGCACGCTTAAAGTGACGTGCATAGGTGCCGCCACCGATAACAAACGCCTGCTCATTGCTTCCTGTGTACTCATGGAACGTATCAAGAAGGGTAGTAATCTCAGGAGAGCTTGGGTCAATATAGAAAGGAACTGCATCGGAAAGAACCTCAAAGGTGCAACCATGCTCGGCGCCCAACTCAGTCATACGAGCAGTAATTGCCTCGCCGGTGGTAGAGGTTGGATAGCGAGAGTCAACAGTCTGTACGTACACGTCACCCTTGGTACGGATAGTACCAGAGATGCAGGTCAGAGGACCAAACTTGTCATCAGAACTCTGGATACCAGTACCAGTACCGTCAGTAGTTGAGCAAAGCTGCTGCGAGAAGGTCAGGAAGTCGCGCTCAGCTTCACCGCAGATGTTGTTATCAAGCAGATAGGTCACAAGCAGGCCAATTGCGTTGACAGTTCCCTCAGGCATGGAAGCGTGTCCACCCTTACCTGTTGCGTTAATACGTGCCAGCTTGGTGCATCATCTTTAATACCTGCGTCCTCAACCTTGATGAAATCAGTATCAGCCAAGGTGGAAGCGTCAGCGCGAACAAGTGCGCTTGCAAGTCCTGGAATTGCGTTAGGTACGGTGCCGCCGTCAAGCTCAACGATCTTCTCGCCGTTTGCACCAGCAATCTTTGGAGAGGTGAACTGTGCGTGGTACACGCCCTTCTCGCCGCAAATAAGTGGGAACTCAGCATCAGGAGTGAAGCAGAATGCTGGCTCTGGATATTTGGAGAGGTAGTAAGGAACGTCGCCCATGCCGGTCTCTTCGTTGTTGCCAACGATGGCGCGCAGGGTGTAAGGAAGCTTCTTACCAGTCTTTTTAACCTGTTCAACAAAGTAATGAGCTGCCCAGAGTGAGAGTGCCAGAGGACCTTTGTCGTCCAGAACGCCGCGACCCAGAATAAAGCCCTCGCGACGGGTAACGTCAAGTGGATCTACCGTCCAACCCTTACCCAGAGGGACAATATCGGAGTGAGCGATAGTAGCAAGGTACTTCTCGGACTCACCAGGAAGGTCACCAAAGCCCAGGTAACCATCTACGTCTGTGGTCTCAAGGCCTAGGCGCTCTGCAATCTCAAGACCGCGGCGAAGTGCCTCGTAAGACTTTGGGCCCCAAGGTTTACCTGGCTCTGCAAGAGACAGATCCTCAACGGACTCTACCTGCACAAGGTAGCGGATATCCTCAATAATCTCTTCCCAGTGCTCGTTGACAAACGCCTCAGCGCTTGCTTTGAGTTCTGCATCAGTCATGAAAAACTCCTCTAATTCAAACGTTTGACCTGGAGACATATGGAGAGCAGCGGTTTTGGCGACATCTCGCGTATGAAACAGCCAAGGTCGGGAACAAGGGTACTAGTTACACTATACTTAATACCCCTTCTCAAAGGAGTTCACTATGACGAAAAAGACTTTTATTGGAAACGCAGTTATTGGAAACGCAGCATTTCTTGGCGTTTTAACAGTTTTGGGAATTGTTTTGATAGTTCTTCGTCAAACGCTGCCTCAAGACCCTTCCACACCGCTGTTCTATTCCTATTTTGTTGCGCCAATCATGTTGTATTTTGGCATTGCTGGCCTGTTAGGACTGTTCCTTGCACGTAATACGGGTTTCTCGGTGACTAGAACAGTAGCGCTTGTACTGCGCACGCTTGCAGCAGTCCTCTTTGTGCTGCCATTCTTTTTCTTCCTGATTATAGTGCTTCCTTGGGCATTGCTTCGAGAACTTTTTGCAGTCCTTATGGTTGTCATGCTCTATGCTCCATGGTTCTGGGCGCTCTTTGGCCTGCTCTACGGCTTGAGCTGGGCTCAGCAGAAGGTTATTGAGGACGTCACTGCTGATCCATTTGCAGAAGATACGGTAGCTCAGACAGCTGCTGGCGAGAAGACCGGTGTAGCTGATGGGGACGCCAACAACTAGCACTACAATCTCGTACTACAACCAGCACAACAAGAAAGAAGCAACTTGTGCTTGAGCTTAAAGGTATTTCAAAGCGTTATAACACCGGTGGATTTGAACAGACTGCAATGGACCACATTTCCGTTGCGTTTAGAGATAACGAGTTTGTAGCAATCCTTGGTCCTTCGGGCTCGGGTAAGACTACTATGCTCAATGTTATTGGTGGTCTTGATCGCTTTGATTCTGGAGACTTGCTGGTAGATGGTATTTCTACCAAGAAGTTCAAAGAGCGAGACTGGGATACCTATAGAAACAACCGCATTGGTTTTGTATTCCAGGCCTATAACCTTATTCCACACCAAAGTGTAGTCAGCAATGTTGAGCTTGCATTGACGCTTTCTGGTGTTCCTAAGGCAGAGCGTCATGAACGTGCGCTTGAAGCGCTTGATAAGGTTGGCCTCAAAGCACACGCAAACAAGCGACCAAATCAGCTTTCTGGCGGACAGATGCAGCGCGTGGCTAGTGCTCGTGCGCTGGTAAATGATCAGAGATTCTGCTGGCAGATGAGCCAACAGGAGCTCTTGACTCTTCAACCTCTGTACAAGTTATGGACTTGCTTAAAGAGGTAGCCAAGGACCGTTTGGTCATTATGGTTACGCATAATCCTGAGCTGGCTCATCAGTATGCAACGCGTATTGTTGAATTGGCAGATGGCCAGGTAACTGCAGATTCAGATCCATTTGATGTTGCTAGTGTTTCTCGTCGAGAAGCCAAGCCTTCTCGCAAGACCTCTATGTCGCTTTTGACTGCACTGGGCCTCTCGTTTAATAACCTCATGACTAAAAAAGGCCGTACGCTTATGACAGCGTTTGCAGGCTCTATTGGCATTATTGGTATTGCGGCAATTCTGGCGCTGGCAAATGGTGCAAATGGTTACATTAAAAAGGTTGAGGAGGATACGCTTTCAATGTATCCACTCACCATCTCTGAACAGTCCGTTAATATTTCTTCCTTTATTTCTGGAAGTGGAAGCAGTTCTGACTCGGCTGATTCTCAAACGCAAGATGCACAAAGCGAGATGACGCAAAATCAGAAAAATGCAGAAGCTGCAAAGCTAGAAAATCAACCTGCTGAAGGTGCTATTCCTACTAACAACAGGCTAGGTATGCAGGCTGAAGTATTGGTTCTAATGACCTGACCAGCTTGAAGGCTTTTCTCGACAATGATGGCGGCGGCATTAACACGTATGCCAGCGCTATTACGTATGGCTATTCTGTAAGCCCTTTTATCTACCTGCCGGCAGGCGCGGACTCTGGCTCTTCTAATCCTGTTCAGGTGCAGCCAGACGTTACTTTCTCTAAGGTATCGCCTAAGATTCCGTCATATAGTCCACTGGCTTCTTTTGCAAGTACATCGCTTTTTGGTGAGCTTCCTGGCAATCCTTCTATTTACGAGGATCGCTATACTGTTCGAGCTGGTAGATGGCCTACTGCTTGGAACGAGGCTGTTTTGGTGTTGCGTCCAAACGGCACCATGGATGATTTTTTGGAGTATACGCTTGGCCTGCGTGATTACGCTGGCCTGCGCTCTACCGTTGATAAAATTGCAAGTGGAGAATCCAGCACTATCGAAGAGTCTCATAGTACATACACCTACGAGCAGTTGATGTCTCCAACGTTTAAGCTGGTTATGCCTAATCAACGTTATGTTTGGGATAGCAATCTTGGTGTCTGGACAGACAAATCCGATGATCAGTCATATATGAATAACCTCATTGCCAATGCACCTGACCTGCATATTGTTGGTGTTGTTCAGGCAAAAGACCCAACTACCACGGGAGCGCTTTCTGAGGGCATTTACTACACACCACAACTGACTCAGAAGATGATTTCTGATGCAGAGACATCTCCTATTGTCCAGGATCAGATGAATCGTCCAGATGTTGACGTTTTCACTGGTAAAACCTTTGAGGACGAGAAGAACGGTCAAACTTCTGAGGGACTTTCTATCAGCTCTCTCATTTCCGTTGATTCTAACGTGCTGTCTTCGGCGTTTAACTTTAATTCACAGGCGCTGAACTTCTCGTCAATTAATCTGTCTGGCTTGGATATGTCCTCGCTTGACCTTTCTGACGTGCAGTTACCTGCTTTTGATCCGTCACAGCTTAATTTGTCTGATAGCGATGTTCTGTCTTCCATTACGTCTTCACTTGATCCTTCTGCATTGGCAGCGGCTTTCCCAGAGCTTACTGCGTCAGATATTCAGCAGATTTTATCGGGCATTACCGTCAACTTTAAGCCAGGTGGACAAGCTGCTATTTCTTCGCTCATGGGCAACATTGCTCTGGGATGGAACTCTTGGAGTGCTGCTAATCCCGGCAAGACCATGGCAGACTACCTTGCAACAGATCAGGTACGCACGCAGATTGTGACTACCGTTTCTTCTGCGGTTGATACCGATGACCTGCAGCAACAGCTTGTTACTGCTCTAGCAAATAAGCTGGGAACCAATCCAGACCTTCCAAGTGTCCAGGCTGAGGTTTCTCAGAGACTTATGAGTGCTTATCAATCACAGATTGCAAGTGCACTTTCTGCAGCTATTACCCGTGCTATGAGTGCGTACGTGCAGTCTGCGCTCACCAGCGTGATGACGCAGGTTGCTTCCAGGATGCAAAATCAGATTGCAGGCGCTCTCAATACAGCTATGCAGAGCATTGCAGCAAATATGTCCAATGCTATGCAGATAGATCAAGCAACGCTTGCAAGCGCCTTTAAGCTCAATGCTGACCCATCGCAGCTCGCAGCCATTGCCGCGTCAATGCTAAGGGCAACGCCGGCAACGTATGAGTCAAATCTTTCTAAGATGGGATATGCGGACCTTAATAAGCCCACGTCAATCAATATTTATCCTAAAGACTTTGCAAGCAAAGAGAAGATTGTTGAAATTCTTAATACGTACAACGCTGATGCAAAGGCTGCAGGTGAAGAGTCTAAGGTAGTTACGTATACCGACATTGTTGGCGCTCTGATGAGCTCCGTTACGCTGATTGTTGATATGATCTCGGCGATGTTGATTGCGTTCGTTTCTATTTCGCTTGTTGTTTCCAGCATTATGATTGGCATCATTACGTTTATCTCGGTACTTGAGCGCAAAAAGGAGATTGGCATTCTGCGCTCCATTGGTGCTTCTAGGCGAGACATTGCCAACGTATTTAATGCAGAGACGTTCATTGAAGGCCTTATCTCCGGTGTTATGGGTATTGGCATTACGCAGCTGCTTATTTTGCCCGCAAATGCTGTGGTTAAAGCCATGTTTAACGTGGACAATTTGGTGATCTTGCCGCTGAATGGTGCGCTCATTTTGATTCTGATTAGCGTTGTTCTGACGCTTCTAGCAGGTCTTATTCCTGCAGGTAGAGCGGCTAAATCTGATCCAGTTCAGGCACTGAGAAGCGAGTAACGCGCCGCCTGCGCGCCAGCTGGCGAGAAGAACGTCTAGCTGCGCCTCATACCTCACAAGAAAAGCCCTGTCATGCGCCGCATGACAGGGCTTTTTGACGTTTGTTGCAGCTACCAGGCCTAGTTCTCCTGGCCGCCAAAGAGGTCGACAACCTCAAGATCAAGCTTGGAGGCTTCAATGACATCCTTGGCGCCAAAGACAACAACCGAGAGGTCATCATAACTTTGAGGCATGGTGCTTCCCAGTTCTTTGATGTCCTCAACCTGGGCGTGAAGGATCTTCTCGCGAAGCTTTAGAAGGCGCTCTGGGTCACGGTGGTTGAAGTACTCAATGTCTTGCCTGCGAGCAAGCATACGAGCAGGAACAGGAGCGTCAACGCCTGCTACAGAGGCAACTACGTAGCCCTCAAACTCGTCAGCGTCTGGAGTCCACTCAGAGAGCCAGCTACCTGCACCAACATAGCGGTCAAGGGTTGCATCAAGTGCGGGGTCTCGGTAGGAGACAAAGCTCTGCAGGCCAGCGATGGAGTTTCTGAACATGACGCCATATGCGCCACCCTTGACGCGAACCTCATTCCACAGGTAGTCAAGACCCAGAACTCTGGTGGCAATAAGCCAGTTACCCTGCTGTTCATTGGTTGCATGGGCAACGTTTGGATAAGAGAGACCAACGTAGGAGACGTTTGACGGAATGATATACGCCACGCGCTGCAGCTTTCCCTCAGGGACAACAAGGGTTGGCATTGCGTTGTCTACCTGCGATTCATTGCCAATCTTAAGGCCAAGATCTCCCGCTGCTTGCCAGAATGCCTCGCGGCTCTGAGCGGAGCCAGTAAAGCTGACCGTAACGTTGTCTGCGCGGAAAATCTTGCAAGTAAGCGCATCCAGGTCTTTTGCAAGCTGAGGAGCGCGCTCATCCCAGTTGGCAAGCAGGTTCTTTAGGTACTCGTAGAAGCCAACGCCTGCTAGAGCATCGTTTACGCGGCTAGCAGCAGAATAGGAGGTCAAAAGCCTTATTTCTGTGCGGCTGTATGACCAGCACCCACAAAGTACTGCTCCTGTGCAATGCGGCGCTGAATCAAGATGTTCTTTCAGGCGGCTCAAAGTCATCAAAACGCGTGCTGGACCAGACCTCAGAAGGAATGCTTGCAAGTCCCCTGGGTTTTTCTCGGCAAGGGCGCTGCAGCAACAATGAAAGCGGGACGTGCCTGGTCAAGCGTGTCTTGGTCGTAGATATCTGTGAAGAACGAGAGGTGACCAAGGTTGCTCTCAATAAGAATATCCAGCTCAGATGCGGTATGTGACGCTGTATCAAGCTTGCCGAGCGCCTCTGCAAGAATGCCCACAAGCGGCAGCTCTTCAAAGGTAACTGCGCTGGTCAAATCAAAGTAATGGTAGACGTAGTCGATGCCGTGAGTATCCAGCTCGTGCGCAATGCACGGTAGGGGAGCTTCAACCTCAAAGCCAGCAGGACGCTCTCTACCTGCACCGATATCACTGAGCGAGAGGGACGGCAGCTTGGCTAAGTCTTCTGGAGCGTCAGGTGTTTCTTGCTCCAGACGCAGTGCCTCTACCTCTACGCGGATCTTCTCGACGTCCTCATCAGTGAGCGTGGAGCGAAGTTGTGCCAGTTCAGCGGCTTCTTCCTGAGCCTCTCCCTCGTCTGTAGGGACAAGCTCAACCTGAGCTGCGTGCTTGCTGTTGCAGATGAGCTCCAGCAGCAGCTTCTCAAAGCCCTTTTGAGCTGCAAGTTCTTTGACGTAGGCAATGGCATCCTCGTAGCGGATGTAATCCAGAGGGCGTGCGTCGTCATAGAGCCAGCTTGAAAGCGAACGCAGCGTGTACTCAATACCGTTTGAGTACGGCTGATCATTCTCGCGCAGGTTAAACTCTGCAAGTGCAATGGAAGCGTTGAGTTTCTTTGGATCAATGCCTTCAACGGCAATTTTCTGGCAGGTGGTTTCTACCAACTCACGAAACTTCTGAGCTGCGCCCTCCTTAAGGCCTTTGAGCTGCAAGAAGAGCATAGGTTGGGCAAGGTCGTCGGAGAGATAGTAGCTAAAGTCATCGCCCAGCTCTGCGTCAAGAATTGCACGCTTGAGCGGGGATTCATTGGAGCCCATGAGGGTGTCAAACAAGATATCTGCTGCCATCATCTTATTGCGCTGGTCAGGCGTTCCAAGCACGTAGCCCAGGCCAACGCTGGAGTTGTCGGCTGTGGTGTTCATGCGGACCTGAGCAGGCTCGGGCAACACGGGTGCCTGCAGGTTAAGCGGATTAGGGGCACCTGCATCGCGTTTCTCGGCAGCTGCAAACCTCTGGGCAATGAAGGAGAGCTCACGCTCACAGTCAAGGTCGCCGTAGAGGAAGGTGTAGCTGTTAGAGAGGTCGTAGTGGCGAGCGTGGGTGTCCAGGAAGTTCTCGTAGGTGAGCTCAGGGGATTGCACGAGGCTTACCACCGGATTCTTTGCCGTATGCGGTGTCAGGGAAGAGGGCCTCGCTCACAGAATCGTAGAGTACGCGATCAGGGTCAGAGAGGGCGCCCTTCATCTCGTTGAAGACAACGCCGTTGTAGCTCAGATTGCCCTGCTCGTCAGCCTCTAGGTGCCAACCTTCCTGCTCAAAGATGCGCTTGCGCTTATAGATTGCAGGATGCAGAACGGCGTCTAGGTATACGCTCATCAAGTTTTCCAAGTCAGCTACATTGGTGCTGGCCACAGGGTATACCGTCTTGTCGGGGTAGGTCATTGCGTTAAGAACGTCTGCATAGAGGTCTTGAGCAGGTTAACAAAAGGCTCCTTGACAGGATAGGCATCGGATCCACAGAGAACAGAGTGCTCCAGGATGTGGAAGACGCCTGTGTGGTCTACAGGAGGTGTCTTAAAAGCAATGGCAAACGAGCGATTGTCATCGTCGCAGGCAAACCACATAAGGCGAGCACCTGTAGGAACATGCTTAAAGATGTAGGCGTAGCCAGAAATCTCGTTAACCCACTCAGCTGAGATTACCTCAAAGCTCTTGTCTTCTGCATGAAGCGTACCAACAGAAAACGCGCTGTCCATCTGCGAATACTTGGATGTCATAAGCTGCCAATCTATACGAAAACTTACGTGAGCATTAATGCCGTTTTGGACCATCTTGCCCATTTGAACCGTTTGGAGACTTGAGACTCCGCATAAAGCAGGGTAAGGTGGATTTTTGTTATTGTGATACTACCGCGTCAGAGAAAAAGTGACACTTGTATCCGTATTTTGTAATGAAAGATTTATACCCAGATGAATGATTTCATTTCTCATGAGAGCGATGTGGAGTCTTCTAAGGCCGCAGATGCTACAGAGGCTTCTGCAGAAGAGGAAGCACTTGGAAGCGATGATGCTGAAATAACCCCTGATAACAAGAAGAAAATCTATCGAGGAATGCTCTTTGTCTTGATTGGTGGAGCTTCCTGGGGCGCATTTGGAACCGCTGCAAAATACCTGCTTGATACCTATCACGTTGATCCGATGTGGTTGATTGATATTCGTGAGCTTTGTGCCTGCTGGTTATTCTTAGGAACTGCTTTTGCGTTTGATAGAAAAAATCTCACAACTGTCATCAGGAAGCCAAAAGAGCTGGCAAAAATATTTGTGGTTAGCTTGTTTGCCATTCTTTTCTCGCAAGTTGCTTATATTTATGCAGTTAATGCTACTAATTCTGGAACTGCAACAATCATGCAGTCGTTGGGCATGCTGGGCGTTTTAGCCTTTGTCTGTGTGGTTGGCAAGCGCTGGCCTCGTCGTCGAGAGATTCTTGGTATTGTTTTGGCGCTTATTGGCACCTATCTCTTGGTAACAGGAGGAAATCCAGGCACGCTTAGCCTGCCAACAGCAGGTATTTTCTGGGGCGTTATGTGCGCGTTTGCTCAGGCAGCTCTTTCGATTTTGCCAAAGCCTCTGATGGAAAAGTGGGGAAGCTTTACCGTTAATGGCCTAGCTTTTCTGTTCTCAGGCACGCTCATTGCCGTGTTTTATCAGCCCTGGAACCATATGCCTCAGCTGGACGCCTTTGGTGTTTTGCTGGTAGTTATTGGTGTGCTGGTGGGAACCTTCTTGGCGTACGGCCTCTACCTGCAGGGCGTTAAGGATGCAGGCTCACTTAGAGCGGTCCTGCTGGGTACTATCGAGCCCGTTATGGCAACCATTACCACCGCACTGGTGCTTGGAACTACCTTTAGCGTTGCCGACCTCATCGGCTTTGCCCTCATCCTGGCGATGGTCGTGCTCACCGCCTAGTCGCACCCGACAATCAAAAACCCCGCAGGTAAACTGCGGGGTTTTAACGTTCTCTAAAGGTTGTGTGACCAGAGGCTTTAGATGAGTTCCATCTGCGTGAGAACTGCCGAGTACCAGCCGTTTGGATTTAGCTGGGTTGTACTTTGCAGCGCCAGAAACAGAAAGCCTTCCGCCGTAACCAGCAGCAAGACCAGCTGTGTGATCCCAGATAGCCTCTTCCCAGCTACCCCAGCTTGAAGAACCCCAGCCCCATGCGTTGTAGGGGAGGAAGTTATACCTACCCTTTGTACTCTCAACTGCAGAAATAGCAGCGATAAACGCGGATCAACGCCGTAGGCCCATGCAGCCTCGGCAAAGGTTGAGCCGTAGCCAGCAAGAGGGGATCCAGCAAGATAGGCGTCAATTCGAGCGCCCCAGCTGCTTACAAAGTTGGTCTTATCGCTTGACCAATCAACATTTTGAGCCGAAGGAGTTGATGGGGTGGTGACCTCAGTGGTATTACCAGAAGCGTTGGTAAAAGTAGTCTCCGTAGAAGCTTGTTTCAGCGCTTCTTCTGCAGCTGCTGCTTCTGCTGCTGCCTGCGCAGCTTGCTCTGCCTGCAACTGCTCTCTTGTTGCAATTGCTGCATTCATAGCATCCTCAGCGGCCTTTTTCTGCTCTTCTGCTTCTGCCATCTGTGCATTTAAAGATGACTGAGTCTCAGAAAGCTCTTTGCTAAGGTCAACTAGGTGGTTGATAGCATCTGAATTTTTGTTCTGGATAATCTCAAGATACTGAACAACAGCAATCAAATCATTAAAGTTATCTGCCGATAAAAGCAGATCAATAATGCCCATGGAGCCCTGCTGCATACGATACATAGATCTAATAGACTCTGCAGCTTTTAAGCGCTGCTCTGGGAGCTGCTGTTCAATCTCTGCAATACGTGCCTCGTTATCTGCAATCTGCTTTTGCAGCTCAGCTACGCGCTGGTTGGCGGCATCGTAATCAGAATTGGTCTGCTCTACCTTGGCCTGGAGCTCTTCAAGAGTCTCTGCCTGAGCTCTTGAGACGCCAAACAAAAAGGTATTAACAACAAGCACTGCTACAAGAAGTGCTGTCATAAGGGTAGAGCATGAAGGTAAGCGTCTATGACGCATATATTTGTTCAAATCGACCTCCGCGATTGGGGCTTCCGATTAGTACGCATGTTGTGCCATCCGCTCATTACTGGCTTCAAGCGCGAGGTCAGATAACACTTGACCTCCAAAATACGCATAATCGCTTTTCTCCGCTCGTGCGAGGGTGTCAATTCTACTTGTTTTTGGCTCCAAATGCCAACTTTGCAGAAAACAAGGCACTTTTAAAGTAGTAAAGTCGTTAGGTAAAACCGTGAACGGTAGAAAAAGAAAGGGCGAACGGATTGCGTACAATAGGTTCGTAATCAGTCCCCAAGGAGGTTTTAGTGGAGTCGGCAATTTTGTGGATTGAAGCGCTTAAATCAGCGTTAGTTGGCGTGGTTGAGGGTATTACCGAGTGGCTACCTATCTCATCAACAGGCCATATGCTGCTACTCAATCAGTTCTTACCACTCAATGTCTCTGAAGACTTTTGGAATATGTTCCTAGTTGTTATTCAGCTTGGCGCAATTCTTGCAGTATGTGTGGGATTTTTCCACAAGCTCAATCCCTTCTCGCCAAAGAAATCTAAGGACGAGAAGCGCTCTACCTGGAAACTCTGGGCAAAAGTGGTGGTCAGCTGCGTTCCTGCAGCAGCAATTGGTCTTCCGCTCAACGACTTCATCGAAGAGCATCTTGGAAGCCCCTTTGTTATTGCCGCAACCCTTATTTTCTACGGCATCATCTTCATTGTGCTTGAGCTACATCGCGAGAAGGTCGCTGCAACTGTAAAGGTTGAAGCACCTCGTGGTAAACACATGCGTTCAGACGCCGCCGCATCCCTTAAGGCCCCCTCTGCCGACAACCTGGCCCGCGTACAAGACATTGACAACCTGGACTGGAAGACCGCGCTTGGCATTGGCGTTTTCCAGGTACTTGCAATTGTTCCAGGTACTTCAAGATCTGGTGCAACCATCCTGGGCGGTTTAGCACTTGGTTGTTCAAGGGCTGTAGCTGCTGAGTTTACGTTCTTCCTGGCAATTCCTACTATGGCCGGCGCTTCTGCTTTGAGGCTTGTTCGCTACTTTATGAAGGGCAACACCTTCACTGCTCCCGAGGCAATTATTTTGGGTGTTGGTTGTTTGGTGGCGTTTATCGTTTCGCTTGTTATGGTCCGTGCGCTTATGGGCTATGTCCGCAAGCATGATTTCAAGCCTTTTGGCGTGTACCGCATTATTCTGGGTATTGCTGTTATCGCATACTTCCTGCTTGTTAAGTAAGTTTCTGACTGACAAAGCGTTACAACATATGCATTTAAGCGCGGTGAGTTTTCTCGCCGCGCTTTTTTATGCCAAAACATATGGAAAATACGTGGAAAACCTATGAAAGATATATGTAATCGCTCTGGGCTCATTTACTAAGAATTGCCTTGTCCTCTATGCTCTTGCAGCTGAATTTTGGCCGTAAGAGTACGTAATTACTTGTAATAGTTCCAGGAGGTTTTATGCGCCACATCAAGACGCTTCAGAGAATTGCGTGCGCACTTGCACTTGCGTTTGTTGCAGTTCTTGCAGTTTCTGCACCTAAAACTTGCATTTGCAGATCCTATTGATACATCTACACCAGGTGTAAAGGTTTCTGTTTTCTCGGCTGACGGTAATGCCGATACATCCAGGGTTCTTACAGACAACCCTCAGCGTTCTGGCCACCAGACTCCTGTTCCTGGTCAGTATGGCGAGATTGTTGTTCGCGTTGGTCAGACCATTAGAGACACTGGTGCGTATTCCCACTACACTACCACTCGTCCTGGTTTTGCTCCTTTTGGCGTAACCACTACGCTGGTCACCGCAGGTGCTTATCCTGAGCTCCCTGCTACTGATTATGACTTCACCTATGCTTTCTACGGAAACAGCAATACCGTAACTAACAATG
>BNJU01002203.1_pt1 | contig 60167 bp, 70 predicted proteins | sample 8539281 | NCBI WGS metagenome assembly BNJU01 (sample SAMD00202456, study PRJDB9452) | human saliva metagenome | isolation source: human saliva | place: Japan
AAAGACTTTTTCAATTTTGGTAAAAAGTAGTATAATGTTTCTATTATAGAAATTTTTTGAAAATTCCGAAAGAGGTTTGTTATGGGATACACAGTTGCTGTTGTTGGCGCTACAGGTGCCGTAGGTGCTCAAATGATCAAAATGTTGGAAGAATCAACTCTTCCTATCGATAAGATTCGTTACCTTGCATCTGCACGTTCTGCAGGGAAGGTCTTGCAATTCAAAGGTCAAGATGTGACCATCGAAGAAACAACAGAAGACGCTTTTGAAGGGGTTGATATTGCTCTTTTCTCAGCTGGTGGATCAACTTCTGCAAAATATGCACCTTATGCTGTTAAGGCAGGCGCAGTCGTTGTAGATAACACTTCTTATTTCCGTCAAAATCCAGATGTACCATTGGTTGTTCCTGAAGTGAATGCCCACGCCCTTGATACTCACAACGGAATCATCTCTTGTCCTAACTGTTCAACAATTCAAATGATGGTGGCTCTTGAGCCCGTTCGTCAAAAATGGGGCTTGGACCGTATTATCGTTTCAACTTACCAAGCTGTTTCAGGTGCTGGTATGGGAGCTATTCTTGAAACACAACGTGAGTTGCGTGAAGTATTGAATGATGGTGTGAATCCACGTGAAGTCAAAGCTGAAATCTTGCCTTCAGGTGGCGATAAGAAACACTATCCAATTGCCTTTAATGCTCTTCCACAAATTGATGTTTTCACTGATAATGACTACACTTATGAAGAGATGAAGATGACCAATGAAACCAAGAAAATCATGGAAGACGATAGCATTGCCGTATCAGCAACGTGTGTACGTATTCCAGTTTTGTCAGCTCACTCTGAGTCAGTCTATATTGAAACAAAAGAAGTAGCACCAATTGAAGAAGTGAAAGCAGCTATTGCTGCCTTCCCATGTGCAGTTCTTGAAGATGATGTTGCTCACCAAATCTATCCTCAAGCAGTAAATGCTGTCGGTTCACGTGATACATTCGTTGGACGTATCCGTAAAGATTTGGATGCAGAAAAAGGTATTCACATGTGGGTGGTTTCTGATAACCTTCTTAAAGGTGCAGCTTGGGAACTCAGTTCAAATTGCAGAAACACTTCACGAACATGGTCTAGTACACCCAACAGCTGAATTAAAATTTGAATTGAAATAATGTGTAGGAGTTCATTTGAACTCCTTCTTTAAAATAGAAAGGTGTTTTGTATGTCTTATCAAGATTTGAAAGATTGTAAAATTATCACGGCCTTTATTACTCCTTTTCATGAAGATGGGTCAATCAATTTCGATGCCATTCCAAAGTTGATTGAACATTTATTAACACATCATACAGACGGAATTCTCCTAGCAGGAACAACTGCTGAGAGTCCGACTCTAACTCACGATGAGGAGTTGCAGTTGTTTGCGGCTGTTCAAAAGGTTGTCAACGGACGAGTTCCTTTAATCGCTGGTGTTGGTACCAATGATACACGTGACTCTATTGAGTTTGTCAAAGAGGTAGCAGAGTTTGGCGGTTTTGCGGCTGGTCTTGCGATTGTTCCTTACTATAACAAACCATCCCAAGAAGGTATGTATCAACACTTTAAAGCTATTGCAGATGCTTCTGATTTGCCAATTATTATTTATAACATTCCAGGTCGTGTAGTTGTAGAAATGACTCCAGATACCTTACTTCGTTTGGCGGAACATCCAAATATTATTGGTGTCAAAGAATGTACCAGTCTTGCCAATATGGCTTACTTGATTGAGCATAAGCCAGAAGAGTTTTTGGTATACACTGGTGAAGATGGTGATGCTTTCCATGCTATGAATCTTGGTGCCGACGGGGTTATTTCTGTTGCTTCTCACACAAATGGGGATGAAATGCATGAAATGTTCACTGCGATTGAAGAGAGTGATATGAAGAAAGCGGCAGCTATTCAACGTAAATTTATTCCTAAAGTCAATGCTCTCTTCTCTTACCCAAGTCCGGCACCTGTTAAGGCGGTACTCAACTATATGGGATTCGAAGCTGGGCCAACTCGTCTACCTTTGGTTCCTGCGCCTGAAGAGGATGCTAAACGCATTATCAAGGTTGTTATTGATGGGGATTACGAAGCAACCAAGGCGACTGTCACTGGAGTCCTTCGTCCTGATTACTAAAATTATCGTTATTAATAATAGAAACTTCCTAAACAAGTCAAATTGTTGGGAAGTTTTTTTCTTTTTCTACGAATAAATAGATAGAGAAAAACAAAGGAGTCTATCATGAAAATTAAGATTAATAATTTTGAGATTTATAAGTTGAAACAAGCAGGTCTGAGTAATCAACAGGTTCTAAAGGTACTTCAATATGGAGAAATCTATGATCAAGAATTAACCTTAGAAACGATAGCGGATGCATCTGAGTGTCGAAATCCAGTGGTTTTTATGGAACGTTACCATAAACTCACCTTTGAAAGTATGGAGCGATTAAGAAGTGACTTTGAAAAATTTCCCTCATTTTCCATCCTAGACGATGTCTATCCCTTTGCTCTCAGTGAAATCTATGATGCTCCAGTATTGTTATTTTATAAGGGCGATTTAAATCTCTTAAAGTTACCTAAGATTGCAGTTGTGGGCAGTCGCTCTTGTAGTCAAACAGGGACAAAATCAGTCCGTAAGGTTATTGAAGAACTGGAGAATGAGCTGGTGATTGTGAGTGGGCTTGCTAGAGGGATTGATACTGCAGCTCATATGTCTATTCTTCAAGGTGGTGGAAAAACCATTGCAGTCATTGGGACTGGCTTGGATGTTTACTATCCACGTTCTAATAAACGACTGCAGGACTACATCGGTGAATATCATTTGCTTCTCAGTGAATATGGACCGGGTGAAGAACCCTTGAAATATCACTTTCCAGCACGAAATCGAATTATTGCTGGCCTATGTATGGGAGTCATCGTTGCTGAGGCAAAGATGAGATCTGGTAGTTTGATTACTTGTGAGCGAGCTATGGAAGAAGGAAGAGATGTTTTTGCTATTCCAGGGAGCATTTTAGATGGTCGTTCAGATGGTTGTCATCACTTGGTTCAGGAAGGCGCAAAACTTGTTTCAAGTGGTCAGGATGTGCTAGCAGAATTTGAATTTTAAGAACTAGCAAGGTTTTATCGGTTAAACTTTTCTTCATATATAGGGGAGTTAAGTCTTGACAGGTTTTTTTAAAAATGGTTTTACACTTTATAAAGTTTATTACTTTGAAAAAGGTGTGATACTGTGGCTACGGCAACAAAGAAGAAAAAATCAACAGTTAAAAAAAATCTAGTAATTGTGGAGTCTCCTGCAAAGGCTAAAACGATTGAAAAGTATTTGGGTAGAAATTATAAGGTTTTAGCCAGTGTTGGTCATATTCGTGATTTGAAAAAATCCAGTATGTCAGTCGATGTAGAAAATAATTATGAACCCCAATATATAAATATTCGTGGGAAAGGTCCTCTGATCAATGACTTGAAAAAAGAAGCTAAAAAAGCCAATAAAGTCTTTCTCGCAAGTGACCCGGACCGCGAAGGAGAAGCAATTTCTTGGCATTTAGCTCATATTCTCAATCTAGATGAAAATGATGCTAACCGTGTTGTTTTCAACGAGATTACTAAGGATGCGGTAAAAAATGCCTTTAAAGAACCTCGTAAGATTGATATGGATTTGGTGGATGCCCAACAAGCCCGTCGTGTCTTGGACCGTTTGGTAGGTTATTCCATTTCACCAATTTTATGGAAAAAGGTCAAAAAGGGCTTGTCAGCTGGCCGTGTTCAGTCTGTTGCGCTCAAGTTAATCATTGACCGTGAAAATGAGATTAATGCATTTCAACCAGAAGAATATTGGACTATTGATGGAGTCTTCAAAAAGGGGACTAAGCAATTCCAAGCATCCTTCTATGGAATGAATGGCAAGAAGATGAAATTGACAAGCAATGAAGAGGTCAAAGAAGTCTTGTCTCATCTATCCAGCAAAGACTTTACAGTTGATCAGGTAGATAAAAAAGAACGCAAGCGTAACGCTCCACTCCCTTATACTACCTCAACTATGCAGATGGATGCAGCTAATAAAATCAATTTCCGTACTCGAAAGACCATGATGGTTGCCCAGCAACTCTATGAAGGGATTAATATTGGTACGGGCGTCCAAGGTTTGATCACCTATATGCGTACAGATTCAACTCGTATCAGTCCAGTTGCTCAAAATGAAGCTGCAAACTACATTAACGAACGTTTTGGCAGTAAGTATTCTAAGCATGGCAGCAAGGTAAAGAATGCGACTGGTGCACAGGATGCCCATGAGGCTATCCGCCCATCAAGTGTCTTTAACACGCCAGAAAAATTGCTAAGTATTTGGATAAAGACCAACTTAAGCTTTATACCCTTATCTGGAATCGCTTTGTAGCGAGTCAGATGACGGGTGCTATCTTTGATACCATGGCTGTGAAGCTCTCTCAAAATGGAGTTCAGTTTGCAGCGAATGGTAGTCAGGTCAAATTTGACGGTTACTTGGCCATTTACAATGATTCAGATAAGAATAAGATGTTGCCGGATATGGCAGTTGGTGATGTCGTCAAGCAGGTCAATAGTAAGCCTGAGCAACACTTCACTCAACCACCAGCCCGATATTCGGAAGCAACACTGATTAAGACCTTGGAAGAAAATGGTGTTGGACGTCCATCAACTTATGCACCCACTATTGAAACCATTCAAAAGCGCTATTATGTGCGTTTGGCAGCCAAGCGTTTTGAGCCGACAGAATTGGGAGAAATTGTTAACAAGCTCATCGTTGAATATTTCCCAGATATCGTCAATGTAACCTTTACAGCTGAAATGGAAGGAAAACTGGATGATGTCGAAGTTGGAAAAGAGCAGTGGCAACGAGTCATTGATGAATTTTACAAACCCTTCTCTAAAGAGGTTGCCAAAGCCGAAGAGGAAATGGAAAAAATCCAAATCAAGGATGAGCCAGCAGGATTTGATTGTGAAGAGTGTGGCAGTCCGATGGTCATTAAACTTGGTCGTTTTGGTAAGTTCTATGCTTGTAGCAATTTCCCAGATTGTCGTCATACACAGGCTATCGTGAAAGAAATTGGAGTCGAATGTCCAAGCTGTCATCAAGGTCAAATTATTGAACGAAAAACTAAGCGTAATCGTATCTTTTATGGTTGCAATCGCTATCCAGAGTGTGAATTCACTTCTTGGGACAAGCCTGTTGGACGAGATTGTCCAAAATGTGGCAACTTCCTCATGGAGAAAAAGTCCGTGGTGGCGGTAAGCAGATTGTTTGTAGCAATGGTGATTACGAAGAAGAAAAAAATCAAATAAAAAATGAGTCCTGAAAGTAAATTTCAGGCTTTTTTTGATTAGTGGTTGACAAAATTCATCATTGTATGCGAAACTAGAAGAAGATTATTTTATACTCAATGAAAATCAAAGAGCAAACTAGGAAGCTAGCCGCAGGCTGTACTTGAGTACGGTAAGGCGACGCTGACGTGGTTTGAATTTGATTTTCGAAGAGTATTAACTAGGAGAAGTTATGCGTATTATCTATCTGATTATTGATTTCTGTCATTAGCTCTGGCTATTGTTGGAGTTGTCTTGCCCTTGTTGCCAACGACTCCTTTTCTTTTGTTGTCTATTGCTTGTTTTTCGAGAAGTTCCAAGCGTTTTGAAGATTGGCTTTATCATACCAAACTTTATCAGACTTATGTGGCGGACTTTCGTGAGACCAAGTCTATTGCGCGTGAACGTAAGAAAAATTATTGTATCGATTTATATCTTGATGGGAATTTCCATTTATTTTGCGCCTCTTTTACCAGTCAAAATTGGTTTGGGATGTTTAACCATCTTTATTACCTACTATCTCTTTAAGGTGATTCCTGATAAAGAATAGCTTTAATAAGTAATGATTTTTCCTTGATAAAAAAATAAAAAAACATATTCGAAATAGTATGATATAATAAATTTAAAGTAATCTTCAAGGAGAATCAAATGATTTACGAATTTTGTGCTGAAAATGTAACCTTGCTTGAAAAAGCTATGCAGGCAGGAGCTCGTCGCATCGAGCTTTGTGACAATCTAGCAGTTGGTGGAACAACTCCAAGCTACGGAGTGACCAAGGCAGCTGTGGAACTGGCGGTCGACTACGATACGACCATTATGACTATGATTCGTCCACGTGGTGGTGACTTTGTTTACAATGATCTAGAAATTGCCATCATGCTTGAGGACATCGCTCTAACTGCTCAAGCAGGAAGCCAAGGGTTGTCTTTGGTGCATTGACTGCTGATAAGAAGTTGGACAAGGCCAATCTTGAAAAATTGATTGCTGCATCTAAAGGTATGGAGATTGTCTTCCATATGGCTTTCGATGATTTGAGCGATGAAGATCAGTTGGAAGCCATTGATTGGCTTAGCCAAGCTGGTGTAACACGTATTTTGACTCGAGCAGGTGTATCTGGCGATTCGTTAGAGAAACGTTTTGCTCACTACCGCAGAATTCTAGAACACGCTGCAGGTAAAATTGAAATATTACCTGGTGGTGGGATTGACATGGACAACCGTCAAACCTTTATTGACCAACTGGGTGTGACACAATTACATGGAACTAAGGTTGTCTTTTAAAAAATAGAAAGGAACTGCTAGCTTTTGGTAGCAGTTTTCGCTTATGTTTGAAATTTTTAAAGCCTATCAGTTTAATAGTAAAAAGGCTAAAGAGTATGGATTTGTAGAAAATCAAGGTGTATGGACCTATAATTCGACTATCTTGCAGGGAGATCTTCTCATGATGCTTACAGTTAAGGATGGAGACTTAAATTTTCAAGTTTATGACCAAGAAACTGGTGACCTCTATCCTCAAGTTCATATGGAAAGTATGAGAGGTACTTTTGTCGGAAGCGTTCGAGAGGCTTGTTTAGAAGTTCTTTATGACATTCGAAAGGCCTGTTTTGACGTGCAGGAATTTCTCTGTCCACAGACCAAGAGAATCATGGCACTTGTTCAAGAAAATTATGGAAATCAATTGGAATATCTATGGGAGAAATCACCTGATACGGCGGTTTTACGCCATGAAGATAATCAGAAGTGGTATGCTATTTTAATGAGAATTCCTTGGGATAGGCTAGATAAGGGGAGAGATGGGCTAGTGGAAGCAGTCAACCTCAAACACGACCAAGTAGCTGACTTGCTTTCACAAAATGGGATTTATCCAGCCTTTCATATGAATAAATGCTATTGGATTAGTCTTCCACTCGATGACACTCTAACTGACGAAAAGGTCCTTGAATTATTTGAGAGAAGTTGGTTTTTGACTTCTAAGAAATAAATAAATATATTTGAGTTTTCAAATACTTTCAATTCGCAAAAATATTCTTTATTGAAGAAATTTTCAGAAAATATTGGATTTTTTCTTGACAAGTGATTTTTTTCCTATGCTAGAATACTAAACAAGACATCAAACAAAGGAGAAAGCCAAACATGAAAAATAGCTAAGTTTAATCAATTTGCTTTTGTTGTTGAGGTACTCGGACCAATGCAAAAGCATTAGTCCTGTTTGGCTTACCAAGCGGGAGTAAATCAACATCTCGCTTGGAACTCCGAGCGAGATGTTTTTTCTATATAGAAAATGTGAAGGGAGAATTCTCATGCGTGTAGTTGAGTTTTTAGATACCAGTCTCCGAGATGGTGAGCAGACACCAGGTGTCAATTTCAATAAAGGAAAAGGTTGCTATAGCAAAACAGCTAGAGAAATGGGGAATTTCAACAATTGAAGCTGGTTTTCCAGCTGCTAGTCCAGATTCATTTACTGCAGTTCAGGAAATTGCAAAAGTCTTGAAGAAAACAGCGGTGACTGGTTTAGCTCGCTCTGTTAAATCAGATATTGACGCTTGTTATGAAGCACTTAAGGATGCTAAGTATCCACAAATCCATGTTTTTATCGCTACTAGTCCTATCCATCGTGAATTTAAGTTGAATAAAAGCAAAGAGGAAATTTTGGAAGCTATTAAAGAGCATGTTTCCTATGCACGTTGTAAATTTGAAGTGGTAGAATTCTCTCCTGAAGACGCGACTAGAACTGAGCTGGACTTTCTCCTACAAGTCGTTCAAACAGCGGTAGACGCAGGGGCAACCTATATCAATATTCCTGACACGGTTGGTTTTATCACACCAGATGAATATGGGAATATCTTCAAGTATCTGATTGACAATGTTAAAACCGACCGTCAGATTATCTATTCACCTCACTGCCATGATGACCTTGGAATGGCAGTTGCAAATAGTCTTGCTGCTGTTAAGAATGGTGCAGGACGTGTTGAGGGAACCATTAACGGAATCGGCGAACGAGCTGGAAATGCTGCGCTTGAAGAAATAGCAGTGGCGCTCAATATTCGCCAAGATTACTACCAAGCTGAAACAAGTATCGTCCTAAACGAAACCATCAATACTTCAGAAATGGTCTCTCGCTTCTCAGGAATTCCAGTTCCTAAAAATAAGGCAGTTGTTGGAGGAAATGCCTTCTCTCACGAATCAGGTATTCACCAAGATGGCGTTCTTAAAAATCCTCTTACTTATGAAATCATCACACCTGAATTAGTTGGTGTCAAAAGTAACAGTCTTCCGCTCGGTAAATTGTCTGGTCGTCATGCCTTTGTAGAAAAACTGAGAGACTTAGCCCTAGATTTTACAGACGAAGACATCAAACCACTTTTTGCTAAGTTCAAGGCCTTGGCAGATAAGAAGCACGAAATCACTGATGCTGATATTCGAGCTCTGGTAGCTGGAACCATGGTTGAAAATCCAGAAGGCTTTCACTTTGATGACTTGCAACTTCAAACCCATACAGATAACACAATTGAAGCACTTGTTAGTCTAGCAAATATGGATGGTGAGAAGGTCGACTTTACAGCTACAGGTCAAGGTTCTGTTGAAGCTATTTTCAACGCTATTGATAAGTTCTTTAACCAATCTGTCCGCTTGGTGTCCTATACGATTGACGCGGTAACAGATGGAATCGATGCCCAAGCTCGGGTTTGGTCACTGTTGAAAACAGAGATACAGAGACTATCTTTAACGCAGCTGGACTTGATTTCGATGTGTTGAAGGCTTCGGCTATCGCTTATATCAATGCTAATACCTTTGTTCAAAAAGAGAATGCTGGTGAAATGGGAACAACAGTTTCCTATCGCGATATGCCTAGCGTGTAAAGGAGAAAGCTATGACAAGAAAAATAGTTGCCCTAGCAGGTGATGGTATCGGACCTGAAATCATGGAAGCTGGTTTAGAAGTTCTAGCATCTATATCTGAAAAAACAGGTTTTGACTATGAGATTGACAGACGATCCTTCGGAGGTGCAGGTATTGATGCTGCAGGACATCCCTTGCCAGACGAAACGCTCAAGGCTTCTAGAGAAGCGGATGCTATTCTGCTAGCTGCAATCGGTAGTCCTCAGTATGATAATGCTCCAGTTCGACCCGAACAAGGTCTTTTGGCGCTTCGAAAGGAACTCAATCTCTACGCTAATATTCGTCCAGTAAAAATCTTTGAGAGTCTCAAGCACTTATCACCTCTGAAGCCAGAACGAATAACTGGTGTTGACTTTGTAGTAGTACGTGAGTTGACAGGAGGAATTTACTTTGGTGATCATATCCTTGAAGAAAAAAAAGCGCGTGATATCAACGATTATAGCTATGAGGAAGTAGAACGGATTATACGTAAGGCTTTTGAAATTGCAAGAAGTCGGAGAAAAATCCTTACCAGTATTGATAAGCAAAATGTTTTGGCAACATCAAAACTATGGCGGAGAGTTGCTGATGAAGTCGCAAAAGATTTTCCCGATGTAACTCTGGAGCACCAGCTGGTCGACTCGGCTGCCATGCTCATGATTACAAATCCATCCAAATTTGATGTTATTGTGACAGAGAATCTTTTCGGAGATATCTTATCTGATGAATCAAGTGTTCTATCAGGTACACTCGGGGTTATGCCATCAGCCAGCCACTCTGAAGATGGTCCGAGTCTCTATGAACCCATTCATGGTTCGGCGCCTGATATCGCAGGTCTAGGTATTGCCAATCCTATTTCCATGATTTTATCAGTTGCTATGATGTTGCATGATAGTTTTGGACGATATGAGGATGCAAAGAGTATCGAAGATGCTGTTGAAGAAACTTTAGCTGCAGGAATTTTAACGAGAGATATAGGAGGACAGGCTTCGACTAGGGAAATGACAGAAGCCATTATCGCAAGACTATGAAACTAAACGAAGGAATTACTTTGCCCTCTTGATTTGGAATGTCATGGTTTTCTTGATTTATGGCATTGACAAATCCAAAGCTAAAAGAGGTGCTTGGCGAATCCCAGAAAAATATTTATTATCATTTACATTCTTTTGTGGTGGTTTTGGGGCCTGTTTGGCAGGAATTACCTTTCATCACAAGACTAGGAAATGGTACTTTAAAACAGTTTGGTTCCTAGGAATAGTAACTACACTAGTAGCTTTGTATTTTGTATGGAGGTAATGAATGGCTGGAAAATCAATTTTTGATAAATTATGGGACCTCCATGTGATCACAGGAGAAGAGGGACAACCTCAGCTTATGTATGTGGATCAACACTATATTCACGAGGTGACCAGTCCTCAGGCTTTTCAAGGATTGCGAGATGCAGGGCGTAGATTGAGACGACCAGATTTAACATTTGGGACCTTTGACCACAATGTTCCGACTGTCAATATTTATGATATTCGAGATGTAATATCCAAGGCTCAAATTGATAAGTTAGCTGAAAATGTTGAGGAATTCGGGATTGAACATGCGGCCCACGGTTCTGAAAAACAAGGTATCGTTCACATGGTTGGTCCAGAAACAGGACGAACACAACCAGGAAAATTTATCGTCTGTGGAGATAGCCATACGGCGACCCATGGAGCCTTTGGAGCGATTGCCTTTGGGATTGGAACCAGTGAGGTCGAGCACGTATTTGCTACTCAAACTATTTGGCAGGTTAAACCCAAGAAAATGCTGGTAGAATTCACTGGAGTTCCTCAAAAGGGAGTTTATTCCAAGGATTTCATTCTAGCCTTGATTGCCAAGTACGGTGTTGCTTGTGGTGTAGGATACGTGGTGGAGTATCGAGGTCAGGCCATTGATGCTCTTAGCATGGAGGAGCGAATGACCATCTGCAATATGTCCATCGAGTTTGGATCTAAGATGGGAATCATGAATCCAGATCAGACCACTATGACTATCTCAAGGGACGCGAGTGTGTTCCCAAAGATTTTGACGCAGCAGTTGCTGACTGGAAAAGGCTGGTTAGTGATGACGATGCCGTCTATGACAAGGTTATCCGTATGGATGTTTCAGAATTGGCTCCTATGGTGACCTGGGGCACCAATCCAGCTATGGGTGTTGACTTTGATAGTAGCTTCCCAGAAATAAAGGATATGAATGATGAACGTGCTTATCATTACATGGATTTACAACCAGGTCAGAAACCAGCAGATATCCAACTAGGCTATATCTTTATTGGTTCTTGTACCAATGCTAGACTTAGCGATTTGCAACTGGCAGCTCGATTTGTCGAAGGGAAGAAAATTGCCCCCAACTTGACAGCAATCGTGGTACCTGGTTCTCGACCGGTCAAGCGAGCTGCTGAGAAGTTAGGTTTGGATAAGGTTTTCCAAGATGCCGGCTTTGAGTGGAGAGACCCAGGTTGCTCCATGTGCCTAGGAATGAATCCTGACAAGGTACCAGATGGTGTTCACTGCGCCTCAACTAGCAATCGTAACTTTGAAGATCGCCAGGGATTTGGTGCTAAAACTCATCTTTGCAGTCCAGCCATGGCAGCTGCGGCAGCTATCGCAGGACGTTTCGTAGACGTTCGGCAAATGCCTGAAGCCCAGTAAGGAGAGGATATGGAGAAATTTACTGTTTATACAGGAACAACGGTTCCTCTTATGAATGATAATATTGATACCGACCAAATCCTACCCAAGCAGTTTCTCAAGTTAATTGATAAAAAAAGGCTTTGGTAAGTACCTCATGTATGCTTGGCGTTATCTGGATGACAAGTATACGGAGGACCCAGACTTTGTCTTTAACCGACCTGAATACCGTAAAGCCAGTATCCTCATCTCAGGAGATAACTTTGGGGCGGGGTCTTCGAGGGAACACGCAGCTTGGGCATTAGCAGACTACGGCTTTAAGGTCGTCATTGCTGGCTCTTTTGGAGATATTCATTACAATAATGAACTCAATAATGGCATGTTACCCATTGTTCAACCTAGGGAAGTTAGAGAGAAATTAGCTCAGCTTCAACCAAGTGATCAAGTGACGGTTGACTTGGAACAACAAACAATCATCTCACCAGTTGGGGAATTCTCCTTTGAAATCGATAGCGAATGGAAACACAAGCTCTTAAATGGTTTGGATGATATCGGTATTACTTTGCAGTATGAAGACTTGATTGCTGCTTATGAAAAACAACGACCAGCCTACTGGCAGGATTAGAAAAAATAGAAAAGGAAATAGAACTATGACAAAACACATTCAATGGAACGGAACACTTTCACAAGAAGGATATGAGATCTTAAAAGGTGAGGGCGGATGTATCGTTTGTCCTACTAAAGTCGGCTACATCATCATGACTAGCGACAAGGCAGGACTTGAACGTAAGTTTGAAGCCAAAGAACGTAATCGTAACAAACCAGGAGTAGTCCTCTGTGGAAGCATGGACGAGCTTCGCGATTTAGCACAACTCAACCCAGAAATTGAAGCCTTCTATCAAAAACATTGGGACGAAGACATTCTTCTTGGTTGTATCCTTCCATGGAAACCAGAAGCCTTTGAAAAATTGAAAGCATACGGTGATGGCCGTGAAGAACTCATGACAGACGTACGTGGAACTAGTTGCTTCGTTATCAAGTTTGGGAAAGCTGGTGAACAATTAGCTGCCAAACTTTGGGAAGAAGGTAAAATGGTATACGCCTCATCTGCAAACCCATCTGGAAAAGGAAACCGTGGTAAGGTAGAAGGTATCGGAGAACGTATCGAAGGAGCAGTGGATCTTGTCATTGAAGCAGACGACTATGTGGCATCTATCCAACCTGACAAAACGATTGAAACTCGCTACGAGCAGGGCGTGATGGTGTCTATGGTCGATAAAGACGGCAAACTTATTCCAGAACAAGGTGGAGCACGTTCAACTTCTCCGGCACCAGTTGTGATCCGTAAAGGACTGGATATTGATAAAATCATGATGCATCTATCAGATACCTTTAACTCATGGGATTACCGTCAAGGTGAGTATTACTAAAATAAGAAAGAAGTCTAGTGTTAAGAGGGGAGAAAGCCTCTACGCTGGGCTTTTTCTTTAGAAATTCTTTTCTTTTTCTATAGGATATGATATTCTATATATGGAATATATACTTTTTATTCGAACATTATTATAAAAGGAGTAAGATTGATGCTGAAAAGAAAAAGTTAGTTTGGAAGATTTTTATTCTTGGTACCAAGAAAATAAAATAAGATTAAGAGAAGATGCATCTAAATATAGTATATACAATGAACAATTACGTGAAGAATTTCTTAAAGAGTGGCCTCTAGATAAACTATTAACCATGTCCATTGATGATTATGTTATTGGAAAGGGGGCGCAGAACAACTCATTTTGTTATGCTCTTGAGACAGGAAAGTACCAATCATTATTTATGGGAATTGGTGGAGGAGGTTCTTCAAAATTTGGTATTTATTGGAATGAGGATACTAAAAGCTATAAGAATCAAGCAAATAAAATCATTCCAGAATCAGAACTAGAAGACCGATTTAACAAATTAAAATCGGATTTGTATGAGATCATTCAAGCTGGTAGAAAATTAGATTTCAATAATCCTATCTTTGACATGAAAAATTCAAAGAATGAATTTATTGGGCGTTCTGCAGTTGTTACAAAACTTCTTTGTATCTATTCTGAGGGATATTCTTTCTTAGGTGTAAATCTTAATAGTCAAAAGAGATTCTGGAACAAGCTACTTCCTCAAAAAAATCAAGGGGGCCCTTATCTTCAGAATCATGAGATTTGTCAACTCGTATTGCAAAAAAATATCCTGAGCTGGAACCATCATTGTTGGGAAGTATCTTATTTGAATATTCAACACAATTTTTTTAGACGAAAAAGAAAAGAAAGAAGAAAAAAATGTCTCTAGAATATAAGGTTTATCATCCATTGAGTCAAACTCTACTACAATCCAAAAACCTCATTCTCCGTGGTGCACCAGGAACGGGAAAAACTTATCTTGCTAAAAGAAATTGCTAAAGAATTAACGGATGGCAACGAAGATCAAATCGGCTTTGTACAGTTTCATCCATCTTATGATTATACGGATTTTTGTTGAGGGTTTAAGACCGGATTCAAATGAGGATGGCAGTATATTTTTTTAAATTAAAAGAAGGTATTTTTTAAGAAGTTTTTGTCAGAATGCTATAGATTCTAAGAAGATTGGAGGTCAAGATAATTTTGATGAAGCTTGGGATTCTTACTTAGAATATATAAATGTTGCTGAAGAAAAAGAATATATAACAAAAACATCTTACTTATCTGTTAATAGTAGACAAAAATTTGTCAGTAAATTATGATAGTGGTGTTCCAGGATGGTCAATACCTCGCAAATATGTTTACGAGTTGTATAAAGATAAAAAAATTATAATAAGCAAGAATACTACAAAAGTGGCGGAAGAACTGTCCTAGAAACATTGAGAAAGAGATTTGGTCTGAAAGACTACATTTCTCCAACAGAGGTTGATACAGACAAAAAATTCGTCTTCATCATCGATGAAATAAATCGTGGAGAAATATCTAAGATTTTTTTGGTGAACTCTTTTTCTCCATTGATCCCGCTATCGTGGTGAGAAGGGGAGTGTTTCTACCCAATATGCCAATCTACACGAAACTGATGAAAAGTTTTATATCCCAGAAAATGTTTATATCATCGGAACCATGAATGATATTGACCGTTCGGTGGATACTTTTGATTTTGCTATGCGTCGTCGTTTCCGTTTTGTTGAAATTACTGCTGAAAGCCAACTTGGGATGCTTGATGAGGTGCTTGGTAATGAAGCTCAAGAAGCTAAAATTCGTCTAAGAAACTTGAATGCTGAAATTGAAAAAGTTCAGGAGTTAAATAGTCATTATCATATCGGTCCAAGTTATTTCCTTAAATTGAAGGATGTAGATTTTAACTATGAATTACTCTGGTCTGATTATCTGAAACCACTCTTGGAAGATTACTTGCGCGGTTCTTACGAGGAAGTTGAAACTCTAGCAAATTTGAAAAAGGCCTTTGACAAGACAAGCAATGAACAAAAAGATCAGATAGTTACTGATAACAATGAAGGCGATGGAAATGAAAATGCGGATCACTGATAATCAGCATAAGATTATTAAAGAAGACTTTGTTGCAGAATACCCCAAAAATAAGCCAACTCTCTTAGATAGAACACTAGATAATCTTTCTCAAGAAGATAATATCTTTATTTTTCCAAATGACCTACAATATTCTCCAGATTTGGATAAGGATCAAAAGATTTTGGAAACAGTCAATCAGAAAATTAAGACGGGAAATGTGATTGGTTTTCTGGGTTATGGCCAGGAGAGATTAACCATTTCTTCTCGCTTTTCAAACGAAAGTGATGACTACTTTTTACATTATCTTTTGCAAAAGGTTCTACATATCAATCTAACTAGTTTAGATGTTCCTTTGTCGCGTGAAGATAGACTCTATCAACTCTTGATGTATCTCTTTCCCAAGTATTTGCAAGCCGCTCTCCGAAAAGGTCTTTATAAGGAATACCAGAGATTTTCTCATAACGACAGTCATGTTAAGGGAGTAGTTGATGTAGGAAATCATCTTAAGAAAAATCTTCCTTTCACGGGAAATGTTGCCTATACAACAAGAGAGTTTACTTTTGACAATCCGATGGTGCAACTGATCCGTCACACAATTGAATTCATAAAGAATCAGAAAAGTATAGGGATAGAAGTTCTTGAAAATCTCTCAACTAGTCGTGAGAATGTGGCAGAAATCGTGCGAGTAACATCCACTTATAAACTAGCTAATCGAGCTAAGATTATCAGACTAAATCAAACCAAACCTCTTCGTCATGCCTATTTTCGAGAGTACAGAAAGTTGCAAGAGCTTTGCCTGATGATCCTAAATAGAGAAAAGCATGGTTTAGGATACCAAGAGAAAAAAATCCATGGTATTCTTTTTGATGTTGCCTGGCTTTGGGAAGAGTATGTTTATACCTTGTTGCCAAAAGATTTCACTCATCCACGAAATAAGGATAAGACAGACGGTATTTCAGTATTTTCTGACCGTGAACGAAAAGTATTTCCAGATTTCTATCATCAAAACCATAAAATCGTACTAGATGCTAAATATAAAAAACTGGAATTGACTGAAAAGGGAATCAATCGTGAAGACTTGTTCCAGATGATTTCTTATTCTTATATTTTAAAAGCTGAGCAGGCTGGGCTTGTTTTTCCGAGCAAGGAAAAGGTAGTTGATAATGAGATAGGTAAGCTAGCAGGTTATGGAGCCTTGTTGAAGAAATGGTCTATCCAAGTTCCTGGACAAGCCGAAAGCTATAAAGATTTTGTTAGGATGATTGAATCCTTTGAAAAAGTCTTTATTGAAAAATATTGATAAAGATTTAAAAGGTAAGACAAATACAGTCTAAATGTCTAGTTATCTCCTTGATTGAAAACGAAAAAACGAACATTATTTGTTTTCAGTCATAATAATTGACAAAAAACGGACATTATTGTAAACTTGTTAGAGTAATTGTCTGGAAAAGACGAGGCTATTCCTAACTTTAGGAAAGTCTAAAGAAGAGAAATGAGAGATATATGTTAAACGAATTTCCAATCTTTGACTATGAAGATATTCAGCTAATCCCAAATAAGTGTGTCCTTCAAAGTCGAGCAGAAGCTGACACACATGTGACCTTGGGGAAACATACCTTTAAGTTGCCAGTTGTTCCTTCTAATATGCAGACTATCTTGGATGAAGATGTTGCTGAACAGCTTGCCAAGGGTGGCTATTTTTACATCATGCACCGTTTTGATGAAGAGGGACGCATTCCTTTTGTCAAACGTATGCACGATCAGGGCTTGATTGCTTCAATCTCAGTAGGTGTTAAAGACTACGAGTATGACTTTGTTAGTCAATTAAAGGCTAATGCACCAGAGTACATCACTATTGATATCGCTCATGGTCATGCTGACAGCGTGATTTCAATGATTCAGCACATCAAGAAAGAATTACCTGATACTTTTGTCATTGCTGGTAATGTTGGAACTCCAGAAGCTGTGCGTGAACTTGAAAATGCTGGTGCAGATGCTACTAAGGTCGGAATCGGTCCAGGTAAGGTATGTATTACTAAGGTTAAGACTGGTTTTGGTACAGGCGGTTGGCAGTTGGCGGCGCTCCGTTGGTGTGCTAAAGCAGCTCGCAAACCGATTATTGCCGATGGTGGTATTCGTACACATGGTGATATCGCCAAATCAATCCGTTTCGGTGCAAGTATGGTTATGATTGGTTCACTATTTGCAGGTCATATCGAAAGTCCTGGTAAAACAGTTGAAGTTGATGGTAAACAATTCAAAGAATACTATGGTTCCGCTTCAGAATACCAAAAAGGTGCCTATAAGAATGTCGAAGGTAAAAAAATCCTTCTTCCAGCCAAAGGGCATTTACAGGATACCTTAACTGAGATGGAACAGGATTTGCAAAGTTCAATTTCTTATGCTGGAGGTCGTAAGGTTGCTGATCTTCGTCACGTTGACTATGTCATTGTGAAGAACTCTATCTGGAATGGTGATGCTCACTAAAAATATGATTACTTATTTATGCCGCGAATTGGCGTGGCGTTTCTACAAGGTACCGTAAATACCTAACAATGAGTAAGCTGCAGAGATATAAGGATAGGTGTTAAATCTATTTCTTTATTTCCTAGAGGCTTACTTGGTAAGTCTCTTTTTATTTCGGAGGTTATTGTGAAATTATTAGAGGAACGAATTTTAAAGGACGGAAACGTTCTTGGTGAGAATATTCTTAAGGTGGATTCCTTCTTAACCCACCAAGTTGATTATTCCTTGATACGCGAGATTGGTCGTACTTTTGCGGAGCATTTTAAAAATGCTGGTATTACCAAAGTCGTAACCATTGAGGCATCTGGAATTGCCCCAGCCCTTTATGTGGCTGAACAGTTAGATGTTCCCATGATTTTTGCTAAAAAGGCAAAAAATATCACTATGAATGAAGGAATTTTAACTGCTGAAGTTTTTTCTTTCACTAAACAAGTAACTAGTACCGTATCTATTGCAGGTAAGTTCTTATCTCCTCAAGATAAAGTATTGATTATTGATGATTTCTTGGCTAATGGTCAAGCAGCTAAAGGTTTGATTCAGATTATTGAACAGTCTGGTGCTACAGTTGAAGCTATCGGAATTGTGATTGAAAAATCTTTCCAAGATGGTCGTGGACTGCTAGAAAAATCAGGCCATCAAGTAGTATCACTCGCGCGATTAGAGCGTTTTGAAAATGGAAAAGTTATATTTAAGGAGGCAGACATCTAATGAAACAACAGGAAAACCACTCACAGGCAGCCGTTCTTGGTTTGCAACACTTGCTAGCCATGTACTCAGGTTCAATCCTGGTACCAATCATGATTGCAAGTGCTTTAGGGTATTCGGCTCAACAGTTGACCTACCTTATTTCAACAGATATCTTTATGTGTGGGGTTGCAACTCTCTTACAATTGCAACTCAATAAACATTTTGGTGTTGGTTTACCTATTGTTCTTGGGGTAGCCTTCCAGTCTGTTGCTCCTCTTATCATGATCGGTCAGAGTCATGGTAGCGGTGCTATGTTCGGAGCTTTGATTGTTTCAGGGATTTATGTTATCCTGATTTCAGGTATCTTCTCTAAGGTTGCCAATCTTTTCCCTGCAATCGTAACTGGATCTGTCATTACGACGATTGGTTTGACCTTGATTCCTGTTGCCATCGGAAATATGGGAAATAACGTTGAAAAACCAACTGGACAAAGTTTAGCCTGGCAATGATTACAGTCCTCATTATTCTTTTGGTCAATATCTTTACCAAAGGATTTATCAAATCTATTTCAATTTTGATTGGTTTGATTGCAGGTACCATTATCGCTGCAACAATGGGCTTGGTTGATTTCTCACCAGTAGCAGAAGCTCCACTCGTTCATATCCCAACTCCATTTTACTTCGGTGCTCCGCAATTTGAGATTTCTTCTATTGTCATGATGTGTATTATCGCTACTGTATCTATGGTAGAATCAACTGGTGTTTATCTTGCCCTTTCTGATATTACTAAAGATCCAATCGATAGCACTCGTCTTCGCAATGGTTATCGTGCAGAAGGTCTCGCTGTTCTGCTTGGTGGACTTTTCAACACCTTCCCATATACAGGATTTTCACAAAACGTTGGTTTGGTGAAACTTTCAGGTATTCGTACTCGTTTGCCAATCTACTACGCAGCTGGTTTCCTTATCTTACTTGGTCTCTTACCTAAGTTTGGTGCCTTGGCTCAGATTATTCCTAGCCCTGTTCTTGGTGGAGCAATGCTCGTCATGTTTGGTTTTGTATCTCTTCAAGGGATGCAAATCTTGGCGCGTGTAGACTTTGAGCACAATGAACACAACTTCCTCATTGCAGCAGTTTCTATTTCTGCTGGGGTAGGATTGAACGGAAGCAATCTCTTCAATACTTTACCGACTGAATTACAAATGTTCTTTTCAAATGGTATTGTCATTGCAAGTACAGTAGCCATCGTCTTGAATGCTATTTTGAATCGTAAAAAATAAAAATAAATGAGAAGTGATAGAAATATCCTTCTCATTTTCTTTTTTTAGAGCTTGAGTATTGTTTATAGAGTCCTTTTTATGGTAAAATGGTTCTATGAATGAAAGAATGAAAGAGCTCGTTGAACTGCTCAATCGCTATGCGACAGAGTATTATACAAGTGATAATCCATCTGTATCTGATAGTGAGTATGACCGTCTTTATCGTGAACTGGTAGAGTTAGAAAAAGCTCATCCTGACCAAGTCTTGCCAGAAAGTCCGACACATCGTGTTGGTGGAAAGATTCTTGATGGATTTGAGAAATATAGTCATCAGTATCCTCTTTATAGTTTGCAGGATGCTTTTTCACGTGAAGAACTCGACTCCTTTGATGTGCGTGTTCGTAAAGAATTGGATGATGTCACTTATATTTGTGAGTTGAAGATTGATGGTTTATCGATTTCCTTGACTTATGAGCAGGGAATTTTTGTTGCTGGAGCAACTCGAGGTGATGGCTCCATTGGTGAAAACATCACGGAAAATCTTAAACGAGTGAAAGACATTCCTTTATCATTATCTGAAAAAATAGATATAACAGTTCGTGGTGAATGTTATATGCCGAGAGCTTCTTTTGACCAGGTCAATCAATCTCGTCAAGAAAACGGGGAGCCAGAATTTGCAAATCCAAGAAATGCTGCTGCAGGAACACTTCGTCAGCTAGATACAGCAGTAGTAGCCAAACGTAATCTTGCAACCTTCCTTTATCAGGAAGCTAGTCCTTCAACTCGGGATAGTCAAGAGAAGGTTTTGAAACATTTAGAACAATTAGGCTTTGTAGTTAATCAAAGACGTCTATTAGCTTATAGTATGGATGAGGTTTGGGCGTTTATTCAAGAAATTGGCCAAGAAAGAGATCAGTTGCCTTATGATATCGATGGAGTTGTGATTAAGGTCAATGATCTAGCTGGTCAGGAGCAACTAGGATTTACAGTCAAAGTACCTAAATGGGCAGTAGCATATAAATTTCCAGCAGAAGAAAAAGAAGCGAAACTTCTTTCTGTTGACTGGACAGTAGGGCGTACAGGAGTTGTGACTCCGACTGCTAATCTTACTCCAGTGCAACTTGCAGGTACAACTGTAAGTCGTGCAACTCTTCATAATGTCGACTATATCGCTGAAAAGGATATCCGTAAGGATGACACAGTCATTGTCTACAAAGCGGGTGATATTATACCAGCCGTTCTACGAGTGGTGGAGTCTAAACGTGTGTCGGAGGAAAAACTAGATATCCCAACAAACTGTCCAAGTTGTGAAAGTAAGTTGTTACACTTTGAAGATGAGGTGGCTCTTCGTTGTATCAATCCACGATGCCCTGCTCAAATCAAGGAAGGGTTGATTCACTTTGCATCTCGTGACGCCATGAATATCTCTGGCCTTGGCCCATCAATCGTGGAGAAATTATTTGCTGCCAATTTGGTTAAGGATGTTGCAGATATTTACCGCTGACTGTGGAAGATTTGCTCTTGCTAGATGGTATCAAGGAAAAATCTGCTCAAAAGCTCTACCAGGCTATTCAAGCATCCAAAGAAAATTCTGCTGAAAAACTCTTGTTTGGTTTGGGGATTCGTCATGTAGGAAGTAAGGCAAGTCAGTTGCTTTTACAAAACTTCCACTCAATCGAATCGCTAGCGCAAGCTAATCCTGAAGAAATTGCAAATATTGAAAGTTTGGGGAGTGTTATTGCTCAAAGCCTACAGACTTATTTTGCTACAGAGGGTTCTGAAATCCTTTTAAGGGAATTGAAAGAATCAGGTGTTAATCTAGACTTCAAAGGACAGACAGTTGCAGCAAATGCTGCCTTGTCTGGTCTAACTGTCGTATTGACAGGAAAGCTAGAGCGTTTGAATCGCTCAGAAGCTAAAAATAAATTAGAAAGTCTAGGAGCCAAGGTTACTGGTAGTGTGTCGAAAAAAACAGACCTTGTTGTAGCAGGAGCAGATGCAGGAAGCAAGCTCCAAAAAGCACAAGAACTGGGAATAGAGATTCGTGATGAAGCTTGGCTTGAGAGTTTGTAAGCTATGAAAGAAGTAAAAAAACGCGCACGTCTCATTTATAATCCGACCTCAGGCCAGGAAATTATCAAGCAAAATATCGCAGAAGTTCTAGAAGTGTTAGAAGGACTAGGCTATGAAACTAGTGCTTTTCAGACCAAACCTGAACACTTATCAGCCCAGAAAGAAGCAGAAAGAGCTGCAAAAGCTGGATTTGATTTGGTTTTGGTAGCTGGTGGTGATGGTACTATCAATGAAGTGGTTAATGGAATTGCACCTCTGGAACATCATCCAAAGATAGCCATCATTCCTACTGGAACTACCAATGACTATGCAAGAGCATTGAAAATCCCTATGGGGGGGATCCAGTTGCTGCAGCGAAGATCATTGCTAAAAATGAAACCAAGCAAATTGATATTGGTCGTGCCTTTGGTGATAAGTATTTCATCAATATTGCTGCGGCAGGAACTCTTACGGAGTTAGCTTTTAGTGTTCCGAGTGAACTAAAGACGCGTTTGGGTTATCTGGCCTACGTTGCTAAAGGCTTCGAGATGTTTCCAAAATCCAAAGCCCGTCCTGTTCGTATTTACCATGATTGGGGAATTTTTACAGGAGAAGTTTCTCTTGTCTTTGTTGCCTTGACCAATTCTATTGGTGGATTTGAGCAATTTGCACCTGATACCAAACTGGATGATGGCAATTTCACGCTTATTCTAGTAAAGACGGATAAAATACTAGATATGTTGAGTCTGCTAGTTCAGGCCATGAACGGAGGCCAACACGTTTCAGATATCAATGTTGAATACCTTAAAACGAGTAAACTCCGAATTGAAACTTTGGATCATGAAGAGCCTTTTATGCTCAATCTTGATGGAGAATACGGTGGCGACACACCAGTAGATTTGGAAGTGTGCCATAATCACATTGAATTTTTTGTGAATCGTGAGGCACTTGATCAATAAATTATTAGTCACATATAAAATCAAATTTAATTTAGAAATTAGGGAGAACCATGTACAATTATCCTGTACTTATTCATTATCATCGTAAAGATGAAGCTTACGAGGCTTGCAGTTTCAGCAAAAAGCCTCTAGATTTAGCAGAACTTATCAAAGAAGAAGAATATTTGGAGCAAAATTCTCACTGACTCAATCGAGTGAAGTAGCTCTTGAGACCATGATTTTTAGTGTTGAAAAAGATGGTGTCAGCAAAGAATATCCTATTCGCTTCGATTATTATCCACTTTTGACAGAAGTTTGGATTTTGGATGGAGATGATACAGTTTATTATTCTGAAAATCCAGCTATTGCAAGTACTCATTATAAAGACCAAAATCCTTTTGCCTTCGACAAGGCAATCAATAGCGCTAGTTTTGACCACCACTGGGGTTATCAAGGAGAGTTGGGATGTCAAGTTTCTGAAACTGAAACAAGATTTAGCCTATGGGCACCAACAGCTACATCTGTCCAAGTAGTAGTCTATGAATCTGCAAGTAACGACGCACCTATCCTTAAAACCTTTGAAATGGAGCGAGGAAATAGTTACTCCTATAGTCACAAGTATAATACAATTGGTGTTTGGAGTTTATCAGTTCCAGAAAGCTTAGCAGGTTGTGCTTACCACTACCAAATTGACTTTCCTCATCACCAGTCATTAACTCGTGATCCATATACAATAGCGACAAGTCCTGATGGAAAACGTTCAGCCATTGTCTCAAACCAAGATCGTCAGGTCGAAGGTTTTGAGGTTAAGCATGGTACAGAAGCAACTTGGCGTTTGGAAAATCCTTGCCAGGCAGTTGTGTATGAAATGCATATCCGTGATTTGACTAAGTCTGAAACATCTGGTGTTGCGCCAGAATTAAGAGGAACCTTCTTAGGTGCAGCGCAAACTGGAACAGTTAACCAATATGGTCAGTCGACTGCGTTTGATTACATCAAAGAACTTGGTGTCAACTATGTTCAGTTGCAACCAATTGCTGACCGTCATAAAGAATACGATGCTGATGGAAATGTAACTTATAACTGGGGATATGATCCACAAAACTACAATGCTCCAGAAATTAGCATGTCTACAAATCCAAATGATCCAGGTCAAGCTATCCGTGATTTGAAAGCCATGGTCCAAGCTTATCACGATGCTGGTATCGGTGTTATTATGGACGTTGTTTACAATCATACCTTCTCAACCGTTGATGCACCATTCCAAACAACGGTTCCTGATTATTACTATCGAATGAACCATGATGGAACCTACCAAAATGGAACAGGAGTCGGTAACGAAACTGCCAGTGAGCATGAAATGTTCCGTAAATATATGATTGATTCCCTTCTCTACTGGGTAAAAGAATTCAATATTGACGGTTTCCGCTTTGATTTGATGGGAATTCATGACGTTAAAACCATGCAGATGATTCGTTGGGCTATGGACGAAGTCGATCCGAAAATCATCCTGTATGGAGAAGGTTGGGATATGGGAACAGGTCTTGCTCCTTATGACAAGGCTAAGAAAGACAATGCCTACCAGTTGCCAAACATTGGATTCTTTAATGATAATCAACGTGATGCGGTCAAAGGTTGTGAAGTCTATGGCTCTATCAAATCTGGCTTCATCAGTGGAGCAGGTACTGAGCCGATCCTCGCCAAGGCTATTCTTGGAAGTCGTGAGCTGGGTTCTTATCTCAGTCCAAACCAGGTTCTTAACTATGTAGAAGCCCACGATAACTACAATTTGCATGATTTACTTAAAACTCTTCATCCGATGGAGAGTGATAAACGCATCATGAAGAAAGTAGAAACAGCAACGGCTATGAACCTCCTCATGCAAGGAATGGCCTTCATGGAACTGGGGCAAGAGTTTGGCCGTACTAAACTCGTAGCTACAGGCGAAAATGGTGAGTTGACTCACGCAGATCGTGAGCGAGCAATGAACAGTTACAATGCGCCTGATAGCGTCAACCAAGTTAACTGGGATTTGATCAATGAGCGTCAAGATAGCATCGATTTTGTCCGTCAGATTATCCGTCTTAAAACACAAACCAGTGCTTTTTCATACCCTACCTATGAAGAAGTCTACCGTCATGTATTTGTTCATACGGCCATTGAAAATAGTGGTTGGATTGTCTACGAGATTCAGGGTGGCGAAGAGCACTTCTTGGTTGTATTCAATGCTAAAGGGGCTTCCTATTACTATGAAAATGCAGGAAACCTTGAAATGTTGGTAACTAATAGCCGTTCTAACCAAGAAAATGCCATTGACGATGTCAGTGTTGCAGTTATGAATATCTTATCTTAAAAATTAACCAAAAACTCAGGATTTACTCTTGAGTTTTTTTATATTCCTAGACCTAAAAAAATAAAAAAATGGAACTATTACTAAAAAAATGATTGAAAATTTCAGAAAATTTGGTAAAATTATATTAAAAGAGTTATCTGCGAATATTATATTATCAAAAACAAAAAAACGTTCAGTTTTTTTAAGTGAGTTATTTTATATATAGATAATGAAAGTTATTCTTTTAACAGTAGCTGATAGAAAAATTCCACTGCTTATCATCATTTATGAAAAATTTTAGAAATGTTAAGATAAATATATGAAGATTTTTCGAAAAAAATTTTTTTGTAGAATTCGGAAATTAGTTGAAAGTTTTTCTTAAAAGATAGTATAATAGATGCGTAGAAAACGCTTACAATAAAAAGGGGGATTCAATGGATAAATTTGAGGCTTTAAGAACTTTTACTAGTGGCGAAAATTTCCATCTTCAACACTATTTAGGAGCGCATCGTGAAGAAAGAAACGGTGAGTATGGCTATACTTTCCGTGTCTGGGCGCCAAATGCGCAGGCTGTCCATCTAGTTGGTGATTTTACTAACTGGGTTGAAAATCAAATCCCCATGGTTCGTAATGAATCTGGAGTTTGGGAAGTTTTTACAACCTTAGCTCAAGAGGGACATATTTATAAATATCATATTACTAGAGCTAATGGTCATCAGCTCATGAAGATTGATCCATTGGCAGTTCGTTTTGAAGCTCGTCCAGGTACAGGGGCTGTTTTAACAGAAATTCCTGAGAAAAAATGGAAGGACGGTCTCTGGTTAGCTCGCAGAAAACGTTGGGGATTTTTCGAGAGACCAGTTAATATCTATGAGGCGCATGCAGGATCTTGGAAGAGAAATCCTGACGGAACACCATATAGCTTTGCTCAACTCAAAGAAGAGCTCATCCCCTATCTCGTTGAGATGAACTATACTCACATCGAGTTTATGCCTTTGATGGCTCACCCTCTCGGTTTGAGTTGGGGCTATCAGCTCATGGGCTACTTCGCTTTAGAGCATGCCTATGGTCGTCCTGAAGAGTTTCAAGACTTTGTTGAGGAATGTCATATCAACAATATCGGTGTAATTGTGGACTGGGTGCCAGGTCACTTTACAATCAATGATGATGCTTTAGCTTATTATGACGGAACACCGACTTTTGAATATCAAGACCATAACAAAGCACACAACTACGGTTGGGGGGCATTGAACTTTGACTTAGGTAAAAATGAAGTACAATCTTTCTTGATTTCAAGCATTAAGTTCTGGATTGATTTCTATCACCTAGATGGTATTCGTGTTGATGCTGTAAGTAATATTCTTTATCTAGATTATGACAATGCTCCATGGACACCAAATAAAGACGGTGGCAATCTCAACTATGAAGGCTATTATTTCCTACAACGTTTGAATGATGTTATTAAGCTAGCGCATCCGGATGTTATGATGATTGCAGAGGAGTCTTCTTCTGGTACCAAGATTACTGGTATGAAGGAAATGGGTGGACTTGGATTTGACTACAAGTGGAACATGGGATGGATGAATGATATCTTACGTTTCTACGAGGAAGATCCAATTTACCGCAGGTATGACTTTAACCTTGTTACCTTCAGCTTCATGTATGTCTTTAATGAAAATTATCTCCTACCATTCTCACATGATGAGGTTGTCCACGGTAAGAAGAGTATGATGCATAAGATGTGGGGTGATCGTTACAATCAATTCGCTGGTTTGAGAAACCTCTACACTTATCAAATTTGTCACCCTGGTAAGAAATTACTCTTCATGGGTAGCGAATTTGGTCAATTCCTAGAGTGGAAATCCGAAGAGCAATTGGAGTGGTCTAACCTAGAAGATCCAATGAATGCCAAGATGAAGTACTTTACATCACAGTTGAATCAGTTTTATAAAGACCACCGTTGTCTTTGGGAAGTGGATACAAGCTATGATGGGATTGAAATCATCGATGCAGATAATAGAGACCAAAGTGTCCTTTCCTTTATCCGTAAGGGCAAGAAAGGAGAAATGCTAGTCTGTGTCTTTAATATGGCACCGGTTGAACGTCCTGACTTCACAATTGGTCTTCCTGTTGCAGGTATTTATGAAGAAATTTGGAATACAGAGTTAGAACAATGGGGTGGTGTGTGGAAAGAACATAACCAAACAGTTCAAACTCAAGAAGGATTGTGGAAGGATTATGAGCAGACTTTGACCTTTACCTTGCCAGCTATGGGAGCAAGTATTTGGAAAATCAAACGTCGCATAAAACCTACTAAAAAAGTCGCTAATAAAACTCAAAAAGGAGTAGAAAATGAAGAATGAAATGCTAGCTTTAATCCTTGCAGGTGGGCAAGGAACTCGTCTCGGTAAACTCACCCAAAGCATTGCAAAACCAGCTGTGCAATTTGGTGGGCGCTACCGTATCATTGACTTCGCTCTTTCAAACTGTGCCAACTCAGGTATCCACAATGTTGGGGTTATCACACAGTATCAACCACTAGCTCTCAACAGCCACATTGGTAATGGTTCTAGTTGGGGTCTAGATGGTATTGACACCGGAGTTTCTATCCTTCAACCCTACTCTGCAAGTGAAGGGAACCGTTGGTTTGAAGGTACAAGTCATGCCATTTACCAAAACATCGACTATATCGACAGTATCAATCCTGAGTATGTTTTGATCCTTTCAGGTGACCATATCTACAAAATGGACTATGATGATATGCTCCAATCACACAAGGATAACAATGCCAGCTTGACTGTAGCTGTCTTGGATGTGCCGCTAAAAGAAGCTAGCCGTTTTGGTATCATGAATACAGATGCCAACAATCGCATTGTTGAATTTGAAGAAAAACCAGCTGAACCAAAATCAACTAAAGCATCAATGGGGATTTATATCTTTGACTGGAAACGACTTCGCAATATGCTAGTTGCAGCTGAGAAGGCTAACATTGACATGTCAGATTTCGGTAAAAACGTTATTCCAAATTATCTTGAAACAGGCGAAAGTGTCTATGCTTATGAGTTTAATGGATATTGGAAGGACGTAGGTACTATCGAATCACTTTGGGAAGCAAATATGGAATACATTTCTCCAGAGAATGCTCTAGATAGCCGTAACCGCCAATGGAAAATTTATTCTCGTAACCTCATTGCTCCACCAAACTTCCTTGGAGAACATGCTCAGGTAGAAGACTCTCTTGTAGTAGATGGATGTTATGTAAATGGTACGGTGAAGCATTCTATCTTATCTACAGCAGCTCAAGTTCGTAAGGGATCAGAAGTCGTTGATTCTGTCATCATGAGTGGTGCAGTTATCGGTAGAGGTGCTAAAATTACACGTGCAATCATCGGTGAAGGAGCAGTCATTGCTGATGGCGTGGAAATTGATGGTACAGAAGAAGTACAAGTAGTCGGATATAACGAAGTAGTGGGGGTAGTAACAGATGAAGATTGATAAATATTCAGCGATTTTAGGAAATACCGTTGGTTTCCATGATATGTCATCCTTGACAAGTAACCGTCCAGTGGCAACTTTACCATTTGGAGGAAAGTATCGTTTGATTGACTTCCCGCTTTCAAGTTTAGCCAATGCAGGCGTTCGTAGTATCTTTGGGATTTTCCAACAAGATAGCATCAGCTCTGTATTTGACCATATTCGTTCAGGACGTGAGTGGGGTTTGAATACCCTTCTTAGCCACTACTATCTTGGAATCTACAATACTCGTGTAGAAAGCAGTACAGTTGGTAAAGAGTACTATCAACAACTCTTAACTTACTTAAAACGTTCAGGTTCAGACCAAACAGTTTCCTTGAACTGTGATGTTTTGGTGAATATCGATCTCAATCAAGTTTTCCATTTGCATAATACAACAAAATCACCAATTACAGTTGTTTATAAGAAATTGCCTAAGAAGGACATTTCAGAAGTAAATGCAATCCTTGATATCGACGAAACTGACCATGTACTTTCTCACAAACTCTTTGATAAAAAATCAAACCAAGAATACTACAACATGTCGACAGATATCTTTGTTGTAGACACTCAATGGTTGATTAAACGTTTAGAAGAAGAAGCTCAAAAAGAATATCCAGAAAAATTACGTTATGTTCTTCGTGATTTGGCAGCAAAAGAAGGTGCTTTTGCCTACGAATATACTGGTTACCTAGCAAATATTCATTCAGTAGAAACCTACTACCAAGCGAACCTAGATATGCTTGATCAGCATAAATTCTACTCTTTGTTCTCACCAAATCAAAAAATTCATACTAAAGTTAAAAACGAAGAACCTACCTACTATGCACCTGGTTCTAAAGTAAACACATCTCAATTTGCTTCAGGTAGTATCATTGAAGGTGAAGTGGATAAATCTGTTATTTCGCGTAATGTTCGAATCAATAAAGATAGCTTGGTTAAAGAGTCTCTTATTTTCCCTCGCGTTATCGTTGGTAAAGGTGCACAAGTCGAGTATGCAATCGTTGATAAGGGTGCTGAAATAGCTGAGGGAGTTGTCATTCGAGGTACAGCAGAAAACCCTGTTGTCATCAAAAAAGGCGAAAAAGTAACAGAGGATGTCCTTTCATGAAAATTTTATTTGTAGCAGCAGAGGGCGCTCCCTTTTCAAAAACTGGTGGATTGGGAGACGTTATCGGAGCACTTCCAAAATCATTAGTAAAAGCTGGGCATGAAGTTGCTGTTATCTTACCCTACTATGACATGGTTGAAGCCAAGTTTGGTGATCAGATCGAAGATGTCCTTCAATTCGAAGTCTATGTTGGTTGGCGCAGACAATTTTGTGGAATTAAGAAAACTGTTTTAAACGGTGTTACTTTCTACTTTATTGACAATCAATATTATTTCTTCCGCGGACATGTGTATGGAGATTTTGATGATGGTGAACGCTTTGCCTTCTTCCAACTTGCAGCCCTTGAAGCGATGGAACGAATTAATTTTATCCCTGATGTTCTTCACGCTCATGACTACCATACAGCAATGATTCCTTTCTTGTTAAAAGAAAAATACAGATGGATTCAAGCTTACCAAGGAATCAAAACTGTTTTGACAATTCATAACTTGGAATTTCAGGGTCAATTCTCTGAAAGTATGCTTTGGGACTTGTTCAGGGTTGGATTTGAGCGCTACGCTGATGGAACAGTTCGTTGGAATGATTGTCTTAACTGGATGAAGGCAGGTATTCTCTATGCAGATCGTGTAACAACCGTGTCACCGAGCTATGCTTATGAGATCATGACTACGGAGTTTGGTTGCGGTATTGATCAGATTCTCCGTATGGAATCTGGCAAGCTTTCTGGTATTGTTAATGGTATAGATACAGATTTGTACAACCCAGAGACGGATGCTTTACTTGAGTATCATTTTAATAAAACTGATCTGTCAGGAAAAGCTCAAAATAAAGCGAAACTTCAAGAAAGAGTTGGTCTTCCAGTACGTCCTGATGTGCCAATGATTGGTATCGTGTCACGTTTGACTCGTCAGAAGGGCTTTGATGTGGTGGTTGAAAGCCTGCATCGTATGCTTCAAGAGGATATTCAAATCGTCCTCTTGGGAACTGGAGATCCAGGATTTGAACAAGCCTTCTCTTGGTTTAGTCAAGTGTTCCCAGAAAAACTTTCTGCCAATATTACTTTCGATGTGAAATTAGCTCAAGAAATCTACGCTGCTTGTGATTTGTTCCTTATGCCAAGTCGCTTTGAACCTTGTGGGCTTTCACAAATGATGGCCATGAGATATGGAACCCTTCCTTTGGTAAATGAGGTTGGTGGTCTTAGAGATACTGTTCAAGCCTTTAATCCAATTGATGGAACAGGTACAGGCTTTAGCTTTAACAATCTAACTCCATACTGGCTCAACTGGGCATTGCAAACAGCTTTGGATGTTTATCACAACCATCCTGATGTTTGGAAGAATATGCAAGTTCAAGCTATGGAATGTGATTTCTCTTGGGATACAGCCTGCAAGTCATATCTTGATTTGTACCATAGCTTTAGTAAACTAAATAGTTAAAAATCGTATGATACCTTCATACGATTTTTTTGAGATTCTGAAAAGTAAAGGCAGTTATATGAAAAAAATTAAAGGACTCTGTGTACTGGATGTTGATGGGACACTGATAGAAGAGGAAGTTATTGATTTGTTGGGGAAAAGAAGCAGAGTGTGAAAATGAAGTAGCTCTACTGACTGCCCAAGCTATGAGGGGAGAACTAGATTTTGAAGAAAGCCTGAGAAAACGTGTTTCTTTATTACAAGGACTATCTGTAGATATTTTTGATAAGATTTATCATGAACTACACCTTAGTAAAAATACTGCACATTTTATTAACATTCTTCAAGAAAATCAGATAGAAGTAGGTTTAGTTTCGGGTGGTTTTATGCCTATTGTCGAAAGATTGGCGACTGAACTTGGTATTTCACTTATTGCTGCAAATCGTCTGGAAATCAGAGATGGATCATTTTGACTGGAAAATCTTGTAGGTGAGATCATTAGCTAGGAAGTTAAAGGAAAGAGACTCTGGTAAGATGGGGCAAAGAATTAGACCTTCCTATTGAGAGGACCATTGCTATTGGAGATGGTGCTAATGATTTAGCAATGTTGAAGAGAGCTGGAATCGGCATAGGCTTCTGTGCCAAAGCAATCGTGAAAGAGGAAATTCCCCTTCAAATTGAAGAAAGAGATTTCTCAAGAGTATTGAAGCTGATAGATTTATTTTGATTAGAAAGAAGAGTGTATGAAAATTGTTATAGCACCTGACTCTTTTAAGGAGAGTCTCCCTGCAAGTGAAGTAGCTAAAGCTATTAAACGAGGCCTTAAAAAAGCTCTGCCTGAATCGAAATGTTTGCTCTTACCTGTTGGCGATGGAGGGGAAGGAACAGTGGATGCCATTAAAAATTCACTTGGTCTTGTAGAAAAAACTTCTTTAGTGACAGGTCCCTTTGGAGATCAGGTTCAAATGACTTATGTTCAAAAAGGAGAACTTGCTCTGTTCGAGGTGGCCGATTTAGTTGGACTTGCTAAAATTCCTATTGAAAAACGAAATCCTCTAGAGATTCAAACCAAGGGGATTGGTCAACTGATCCTATATTTAATCGAGCAAGGGATAAAAGAAATCTATATCGGTGTCGGTGGAACAGCCAGTAACGATGGCGGACTTGGAATTGCTGCAGGACTCGGATATCAGTTTTATGATGAAAACGGAATAGAACTGGAAGCTTGTGGCCAGTCCTTGTTTGAGATTAGACATATTTCAAAAGATAATGCTTCATCTGTCCCTTCTGATGTTCGTATCAAACTCTTGGCGGATGTTACCAATCCTCTTTGTGGACCTCATGGAGCAACCTATACATTTGGAAAACAAAAAGGATTAAAACCAGCTCAATTTCAAAAAGTTGATGCTTCTATTGAAAACTTTTACCACAAAGTTGCACCTGAAATGTTAAAATTGGATGGTGCTGGAGCAGGTGGGGGTATTGCAGCTGGCTTGTGTACCTTTGCTGAAGCAGAGATTGTATCTGGTATCCAAACTTGTTTAGATATAATCAATTTCGATAAAAACGTTGCAGATGCAGATCTAGTTATTGTTGGTGAAGGTAGGTTAGATTCTCAAAGTTTATCTGGTAAGGCTCCAATCGGAGTAGCAAAAAGAACACCAGTTGGTGTTCCAGTTATTGCTATTTGTGGGAGTCTGTCAGAGGATTTACCGCCCTTGCCATATGAAAATCTCGTTGCTGCCTTTTCAATACTAGAAAAAAGCGAACCGCTGGAGGATAGTCTAAAAAATGCAGCTATCTATTTAGAAGATACAGCTGCAAACATTGGTCAAATTTTAGCTTTGAAGAAAAATTAACCAAACCACTTTTTCCAAAGAGAAGTAGGAGCTTTTTTCATCTCTTTTTCCTGCCATAAGTCTGAAAAGGCCTTTCTGAGGTCTTTTTTTCACTTGTTTCGAACAGGGGCGTCGCTATGGATAATGAGGCCAAAAGGAGAAGAGTTATGATCTTCAGAAACGATGGTCGCTTGGCAGTCAGCATCTTTGGATTGTTTTAGATAAAAAACTTGTTTATCAAACTCTACCTGAGGAGAAATTTTGACAAATAGAGGTTGAGTCTCTTTTCTAAAGGTTTCTATAATTGTTAAAAAAATCCATTTTTTTAAATTTATCATCATCAGCTGTCTCAAGGTCCGCGTAGCCAAGGACACGTTCTTCAAATGTTCCGAGAAAACGTCTTTGTTCATCAGGATTTAGTTTAAGACCACCATTGGCCTTTTCTAGGATTTGTTTAGATACATCAGTCATAAAAATAGTATATCATAAAATAAAGGAGAAAACAGATAAAAAGAAAGCGATTACTTTATAAACTTAAGGAAAAATTTGCACAAAGATAACGTTTTTTTCCTTGAAAAAGGTGTCTTTTTAAGGTATCATAGAGGTGTAAAAAATTTAACTCAATAAGGAGAGTAAAAAATGTCAATTATTACTGATGTTTACGCTCGCGAAGTCCTAGACTCACGCGGTAACCCAACACTTGAAGTAGAAGTTTACACTGAATCAGGTGCTTTCGGACGTGGTATGGTTCCATCAGGAGCTTCTACTGGTGAACACGAAGCAGTTGAACTTCGTGATGGTGACAAATCTCGTTACGGTGGTCTTGGTACACAAAAAGCTGTTGATAACGTAAACAACATCATCGCTGAAGCAATCATCGGCTACGATGTACGTGACCAACAAGCTATCGACCGTGCTATGATCGCACTTGACGGTACTCCTAACAAAGGTAAATTGGGTGCTAACGCAATCCTTGGTGTGTCAATCGCTGTAGCTCGTGCTGCTGCTGACTACCTTGAAATCCCACTTTACAGCTACCTTGGTGGATTCAACACTAAAGTTCTTCCAACTCCAATGATGAACATCATCAACGGTGGATCTCACTCAGATGCTCCAATCGCTTTCCAAGAATTCATGATCGTACCTGCTGGTGCACCAACATTCAAAGAAGCTCTTCGTTGGGGTGCTGAAATCTTCCACGCTCTTAAGAAAATCCTTAAATCTCGTGGTCTTGAAACAGCCGTAGGTGACGAAGGTGGATTTCGCTCCTCGTTTCGAAGGAACTGAAGACGGTGTTGAAACTATCCTTGCTGCTATCGAAGCTGCTGGTTATGTTCCAGGTAAAGACGTATTTATCGGATTTGACTGTGCATCATCAGAATTCTATGATGAAGAACGTAAAGTTTACGACTACACTAAATTTGAAGGTGAAGGCGCTGCTGTACGTACTGCTGCAGAACAAATCGACTACCTTGAAGAATTGGTAAACAAATACCCAATCATCACTATCGAAGATGGTATGGATGAAAACGACTGGGACGGTTGGAAAGCTCTTACTGAACGTCTTGGTGGTAAAGTTCAATTGGTTGGTGACGACTTCTTCGTAACAAACACTTCTTACCTTGAAAGAGGTATCGCTGAAGGCGCTGCTAACTCAATCCTTATCAAAGTTAACCAAATCGGTACTCTTACTGAAACATTCGACGCTATCGAAATGGCAAAAGAAGCTGGTTATACTGCTGTTGTATCACACCGTTCAGGTGAAACTGAAGATTCAACAATCGCTGACATCGCAGTTGCAACTAACGCAGGACAAATCAAGACTGGTTCACTTTCACGTACAGACCGTATCGCTAAATACAACCAATTGCTTCGTATCGAAGACCAACTTGGTGAAGTAGCTGAATATCGTGGATTGAAATCATTCTACAACTTGAAAAAATAAAATAGTTCAGTGAACTATTTTATCCCGAACCTTGAAACTCAAAAGTTCGGCCGTTGATTTAACAACGTTTTAAGCCCTTCGGATATTTTCCGAGGGGCTTTTTCTTTGTTCAGGGAGCAAAAAATATTAAGAAATTATTTCAAACATAAATTCCCTGTATTTTCACTATTCTAGGTGGGAATTCAAGATTTTTTAAAGCATATTTTTTTGGTATAATAATACCCAGGAAAAACTAGAGAAAAGAAGGAGGTAGAGATGGAAAAAGTATTTATCAGTTACAACATTGACCAAGTATTTAAAAATGAAATTTGATAAAGACCCCTATTTGGAACGGGTCTATTTAACTGGTCAAGTCTCTAACTTCCGTAAGCGTCCAACGCATCAGTATTTTTCTCTTAAGGATGATCGAGCGGTTATTCAGGCGACCATTTGGTCGGGTGTCTACCAACGTTTGGGATTTGACTTGGAAGAAGGGATGAAGATTAATGTAGTTGGTCGCGTCCAAGTCTATGAGCCAAGTGGAAGCTATTCGATTATTATTGAAAAAGCTGAACCAGATGGTGTTGGTGCCTTGGCTATCCAATTTGAACAACTTAAGAAGAAACTGGCAGAAGAAGGTTTGTTTCAAGAGCGATTTAAACAAGCTTTACCACAATTTTCAAAGAAAATCGGTGTAGTGACCAGCCGTAGTGGAGCTGTTATCCAAGATATCATCACTACAGTCAGTAGACGTTTCCCTGGTGTGGAAATTGTCCTATATCCTACTAAAGTTCAAGGTGAGGGTGCTGCAGAGGAGATTGCTCGTAACATTGCGAGAGCCAATGAACGAGATGACTTAGATGTTCTGATTATCGGCCGTGGTGGTGGATCCATTGAAGATCTTTGGGCCTTTAACGAAGAAATTGTAGTTCGAGCAATTTTTGAATCTCGTTTACCGATTATTTCGAGTGTAGGTCATGAAACAGATGTCACCTCTGGCTGATTTTGTTGCTGATAAGAGAGCGGCAACGCCGACAGCTGCTGCTGAACTCGCTACACCAGTAACTAAGTTAGATCTTTTGACCCTATCTTCAGAATCAAGAAAAACGCATGACTACAGCAGTTAAGCATAGTTTGTCAAAGAAACAAGAAGCTTTGAGAATCCTCAGTCAATCGGTCATCTTCAGACAACCAGAGCGTTTATATGACGGTTATCTACAACGCTTGGATCAGTTACAGCTACGACTGAAGCAAGGACTGAATGCTGAATTGGTTCGAAATCAACAAAAGGTTCAAGAACAAGTCCACCGTTTGGAACAATTATCACCAATCATCAAAATCCAGCGTTATCAGGATCGTATCCAGCAATTAAAGAAACTGCTGCGAAGCCAGATGGCTGTGACCTATGATGCAAAAGTAGCAGAAGTAAAACGCCTATCAGAAGCTCTCCTTATGCTAGATACTAGTCGAATTGTAGCCAGAGGTTATGCAATTGTCAAAAAAGGAGAAGTCGTAGTGGCTTCTGCGAAAGATTTGAAAGAAAATGACCAAGTATCACTGTTGATGCGGGACGGTCAAGTAGAATTAGAGGTAAGAGATGTCAAAACAAAAGAAATTTGAGGAAAATCTAGCAGAACTTGAAACGATTGTTCAAAGCTTAGAAAATGGTGAAATTGCTTTGGAAGATGCTATTTCTGCATTTTCAAAAAGGAATGCTCTTATCCAAAGAATTGCAGGCAACACTTGATAAGGCTGAAAAGACCTTGGTCAAAGTGATGCAAGAAGATGGAACAGAAAGTGAACTGGTATGAACAAGCAGGAAAAACTAGCTTTGGTCGAGTCAGCTCTTGAAGACTTTTATGGGGACCAACAATTTGCGTCCAGTTTAAGAGAATCTATTCTCTATTCCATCCATGCTGGTGGTAAACGGATTCGTCCATATTTACTTTTAGAAGTTTTGGACTCCTTTGCAAGTGCCTATCACTCAGGAACATGCTCAAGTTGCAGCGGCACTAGAAATGATTCATACAGGAAGTTTGATCCATGATGATCTTCCTGCTATGGATAATGATGATTTTCGTCGGGGGCGTTTGACCAACCATAAGGTGTATGGTGAAGCTCTAGCTATTTTAGCAGGGGATGCGCTTTTTTTGGATCCCTATGCTTTAATTGCTCAAGCTGATTTGCCGAGTCAAACAAAGGTTGATTTAATATGCTAATTTATCACTTGCTTCTGGAAGTATGGGAATGGTGGCTGGACAAGTTTTAGATATGGAAGGCGAAGGAAAACACTTGAATTTAGAGGAACTTCAGACTATCCATGCTAATAAGACTGGTAAACTTTTAGCTTTTCCTTTCCAAGCGGCTGGAATCATTGCTGGATTGGATGAAAATCTTCAGAAGCAGCTTAAAACAGTTGGCGAGTTGATTGGCCTGGCTTTCCAAGTGAGAGATGATGTGCTTGATGTTACAGCAAGTTTTGAGGAAATCGGCAAGACACCCCAGAAAGATTTGCAAGCCGAAAAGTCAACCTATCCTGCTTTGTTGGGATTAGATCAGGCGATAGCATTTTGCAATCAAACCTTGGATCAAGCTACTGCGAAACTAGAAGAGATTAGCCGAGTTGTGAGCTTTGATAAGGAACCAATTGTGAAAATAGTAGAAAGTTTGAGAATCAATGGCTAAGGAAAGAGTAGATGTATTAGCTTACAAACAAGGTTTATTTGAAACGAGAGAACAAGCCAAACGAGGTGTTATGGCAGGTTTGGTAGTTGCTGTTATAAATGGCGAACGATTTGATAAACCAGGAGAAAAAATTCCTGACGATACAGAGTTGAAACTCAAGGGCGAGAAACTTAAGTATGTCAGTCGTGGTGGCTTGAAACTTGAGAAGGCGCTAGATATTTTTGATCTATCAGTTGAGGGACAAACGACCATTGATATCGGAGCTTCAACTGGAGGTTTTACGGATGTCATGTTGCAAAATGGTGCTAAACAAGTTTTTGCAGTTGATGTTGGTACTAATCAACTGGCATGGAAATTACGCCAAGACCCTCGTGTTGTCAGTATGGAGCAGTTTAATTTCCGTTATGCTGAAAAGAGCGACTTTAATCAGGAACCAAGTTTCGCAAGTATCGATGTCAGTTTTATTTCCTTAGGCCTTATTTTGCCAGCCTTACACCGTGTTTTAGCCGATCAAGGTCAGGTTGTGGCTCTAGTTAAGCCTCAATTTGAGGCTGGTCGAGACCAGATTGGTAAAAATGGAATTATCAGAGATGCCAAGGTTCACCAAAATGTTTTAGAAGCAGTTACTAAAATGGCAGTTGATGAAGGATTTTCAGTCTTAGGATTGGACTATTCTCCTATTCAAGGTGGTCATGGGAATATCGAGTTTTTAGCCTATTTGCGAAAAGAAGATCACGCAATCAATCAGGTTAGTTCTGAAATAGAAAAAATAGTGGAGAAAGCACATAGAGAATTTAAAGATGAATAAAAAAAGAGAGACTTGAGAAGATTAGAAGATTTGTTACAGATTATCAAATCGGCACACAGGAAGAAATCGTTGAACACTTGAGAGAAGCGGGTATCTCTGCTACTCAAGCAACAGTCTCCCGAGATATTAAAGAATTAGGTATTGTAAAAATTCCATTGAAAGACAATACTTACATTTATGAATTGCCAAAATCAATCGTTAGAAGCTTGCAATTGGCAGAAAATAATATTGTTCATGCTGAACGAATGGGATATATGATCAATTTGCAAGTCATTCCAGGAAATACTATTTTTCGTCAAGAGTCAGTTGATGACTGTTTTTTTCTGACCAAATTTTTTTAGCTGTATTGCTGATGATGATTCCATCTTGATGGTATTGAGAAAGTGAAGAAACAGCCAAAGGATATTTTTTTGAGCAAGTTAAAAATTGGTAGGATTATATGTTACTTGAAATTTCGATTAAAAATTTTTGCTATCATCGAATCAATTTCTCTGAATTTTGAAAAAGGGATGACCGTTTTAACTGGTGAAACAGGTGCAGGTAAGTCAATCATCATCGACGCTATGAATATGATGTTAGGAGCCAGAGCTACAACAGAAGTTATTCGTCATGGGGCTCCAAAAGCAGAAATTGAAGGTCTTTTTTCAATTGAAAAGTAATCGCACGCTAGAAGAAATTTTTGATGAACAAGGATTAGAATTGAGTGATGAAATCATTATTCGTCGCGAAATTTTACAAAACGGCCGTAGCATCAGTCGTGTCAATGGACAGATGGTTAATCTTTCAGTATTAAGGACAATTGGTCAACAGCTAGTTGATATTCATGGTCAACATGACCAAGAAGAATTAATGCGTCCCACATCGACACATCCAGATGTTGGATGAGTTTGGAGATACTTCTTTCTTTGAATTAAAAGAAGCCTATCAGATGAGCTTTGACAACTATCGTCGTATGCGCAAGCAAGTGCTTGACATCAAAAAAAATCAGCAAGAACATAAGGCGCGAATTGAGATGTTGGAATTTCAGATGGCTGAGATTGAAGCAGCTAATTTGAAAGCTGGTGAAGATGTTACCCTCAATCAAGAAAGAGACAGACTACTGAACCATAAACATATCGCTGATACTTTGACTAATGCATACAGTATGTTGGATAATGAAGAGTTTTCTAGTCTGGCAAATGTTCGTTCGGCTATGAATGATATGGAAAGTATTGAAGAGTTTGATCCAGAGTATCGTGAGATTTCAGGAACACTTTCTGAGTCTTATTATGTTTTAGAAGATATCACCAAGCGCTTGGAATCCATTATTGATGATTTAGATTTTGATGGTAATCGTCTGATGCAGATTGAAAGCCGTTTAGATTTCATTCACACCATTACACGTAAGTATGGTGGGTATGTTGATGATGTCCTTGATGTACTTTTGCTAAAGATTACAGAAGAATACAACCTTCTGACTGGGAAATCATCTATCTTCTGAAGATATGGAAATCAGAACTCAAGAAAGCTTGAAAGAAAAAGTCTTGTTGATCTAGCAGGTCAAGTTGCATCTAGCTCGACATAAACATAGCTCAGACTTAGAAAGTTGAAATCAAGCAAGAACTGCAAAGACCTATACATGGAGAAAGCACAATTTCAAGTTCGTTTTAGTCAAGGGAAAAATTCAGTCGTGAAGGTAATGAGAGTGTTGAATTTTACATTTCAACCAATCCCTGGAGAAGATTTTAAACCTTTAGTAAAAGTAGCTTCTGGTGGAGAGTTGTCTCGTCTCATGTTAGCTATCAAGTCCGCTTTTTCTCGTAAGGAAGGCAAGACCAGTATCGTCTTTGATGAGGTGGATACGGGAGTTTCAGGTCGTGTAGCTCAAGCCATCGCGCAAAAAATTCACAAAATTGGACAAAATGGACAAGTGTTGGCCATATCTCACCTTCCTCAAGTTATTGCTATCGCAGATTATCAGTTCTTTATTGAAAAGATTAGCAATGAACATTCAACGGTATCAACTGTTCGCTTGTTAACAGTTGAAGAAAGGATTGAAGAAGTCGCTAAGATGTTGGCTGGAGAGAATGTGACAGAAGCAGCATTGAATCAAGCGAGAGAATTATTACAAAGTAAGGAGAAATAAATGACAGACTATTATGTAATTGGTGATGTCCACGGAAAAGCTGGAATGTTAGAAGACTTACTTAAAACATGGGATGGCAAGACTCAATTACTCTTTCTTGGAGATTTGATTGATAGAGGAGAAGATAGCCGCCATGTTCTTGAAATGGTCAAGGATTTGGTTGATAACCAAGGAGCTATCTGCTTATCAGGGAACCACGAGTATATGTTTTTAACATGGTTAGACAATCCAGAAGAGAGTTACGATCACTACCGAAGAAATGGTGGGGATACAACCATTAATTCCATTTTAGGCCGTCCACTAGATGCACCAGTAGATGGAGTAGCAGATGCTAAACGAGTTGAGACAGAAGCAGCAGACTTAGTGGAGTTTATCCGTCAAATGCCTTTTGTCATTGAAACGGATAAGTATATCTTTGTTCATGCAGGTATTGATTTGACTTTGGATGATTGGCATGAAACGACAGATTACAAGAAAGTTTGGCTCAGAAAACCATTTCACGAAGCACCTAATCATACAGGGAAAACCATTGTCTTTGGACATACTCCTGTTTATGGTTTGTTGGATCAAAAACCTGGTACATCTGAACTCTGGATAACAGAAGACGGTAAAATTGGAATGGATGGAGGGGCTGTCTACGGCGGTGTTCTTCATGGGATTGTCTTTACCGACCAAGGCATGACAGAACATTACTTCATTGAAAATGATGGCTTTTTTGCTGAAGATTAGTACTCCTAACAGGGTATGGTCTTGTCAAAATGTTAAAAACAATTTATAATTAATAGATACCCTGAAAGGAAGAGAATGATGAACTTAGAAGAATTGAAAAAACGACAGGAGAAGATTCGTAACTTCTCTATTATCGCCCATATTGACCATGGAAAGTCAACACTAGCAGACCGTATTTTGGAAAAGACAGAGACAGTTTCCAGTCGTGAAATGCAAGCCCAACTTCTTGATAGTATGGATTTAGAGCGTGAGCGTGGAATTACGATCAAGCTTAATGCTATCGAGCTTAATTATACGGCTAAAGATGGTGAGACTTATATCTTCCACTTGATTGACACACCAGGACACGTGGACTTCACTTATGAGGTATCACGTTCTCTAGCTGCTTGTGAGGGTGCTATCTTAGTAGTCGATGCCGCACAAGGGATTGAGGCTCAAACCCTGGCAAACGTCTATCTTGCTTTGGATAATGATTTGGAAATCCTCCCAGTTATCAATAAAATTGACCTACCAGCAGCGGATCCAGAGCGCGTGCGTACAGAAATCGAAGATGTCATTGGTCTAGACGCTAGCGAAGCAGTATTGGCTTCAGCCAAGGCGGGTATCGGTATCGAAGAAATTCTCGAGCAAATTGTCGAAAGTACCAGCCCCAACTGGTGACGTGTCAGCACCATTGAAAGCCTTGATTTTCGACTCAGTATACGACGCCTACCGTGGAGTTATCCTCCAAGTTCGTGTCATGGATGGGGTGGTCAAACCGGGTGACAAGATTCAGCTCATGAGCAATGGTAAGACCTTCGATGTTACTGAAGTCGGAATCTTCACACCTAAAGCTGTAGGACGTGATTTTCTTGCGACAGGTGATGTTGGTTATATCGCGGCATCTATCAAGACAGTTCAGGACACACGTGTCGGTGATACCGTTACCTTGGCGGCAAACCCTGCTTCAGAACCCCTATCTGGATACAAGCAGATGAATCCGATGGTTTTCGCAGGTCTCTATCCAATCGAGTCAAATAAATACAACGATCTTCGTGAAGCTCTTGAAAAATTGCAACTAAATGATGCTAGCTTGCAGTTCGAACCAGAAACATCCCAGGCTCTTGGATTTGGTTTCCGTTGTGGTTTCCTTGGACTTCTTCATATGGATGTTATTCAGGAACGTTTGGAACGTGAGTTTAATATTGACCTCATCATGACGGCTCCGTCTGTTATTTACAAGGTTAATCAGACTGATGGGGAGTCTATGGATGTGTCTAACCCATCCGAGTTCCCAGATCCTACAAAGATTGCGACCATTGAAGAACCTTATGTCAAGGCGCAAATCATGGTACCGCAGGAATTCGTTGGAGCAGTTATGGAGCTAGCTCAGCGCAAACGTGGTGACTTTGTGACCATGGATTATATTGATGACAGTCGTGTCAATGTTATCTATCAAATCCCACTAGCTGAGATTGTCTTTGACTTCTTTGATAAGCTCAAATCTTCAACACGCGGTTATGCAAGCTTTGACTATGAATTGTCAGAGTATCGTCCATCTAAGTTGGTTAAAATGGATATCCTTCTTAATGGTGATAAGGTGGATGCTCTCAGCTTTATCGTTCACAAAGACTTTGCCTACGAACGTGGGAAACTCATTGTTGATAAGCTTAAGAAAATCATTCCTCGTCAACAATTTGAGGTTCCAATTCAGGCAGCTATTGGACACAAGATTGTCGCGCGTACAGATATTAAAGCCCTTCGTAAGAACGTTCTTGCCAAGTGTTATGGTGGTGACGTTTCACGTAAACGTAAACTTCTTGAAAAACAAAAAGCTGGTAAGAAACGTATGAAAGCTATCGGATCAGTAGAAGTTCCACAAGAAGCCTTCCTTAGCGTATTGAGCATGGATGAAGAATAGTTGAGATCTCAAGAAAAAAATAAGATAAATATAAAATAATGATTTTTTTAAGAGGCTGGGTAAAAAGTCAATTTTCTTCGAAAATGAAAAAAATATAACGCATAGTATCAAGGTTTTTCAACACCTGATATTATGGTTTTTTCTGATTTTAAAGATTTTTTTGCCCAGCCTCTTTTCTTAATGTTTGACAAACGCGCCAACCTCAAGTATAGCAGATTGAACTTGGAATAGCACACTACAGATTCTAAAACATTTTTTTAGAAATTGATTTGACTTTCCTAATCTCTTTGTTCATATCTTATTTCAATCAACTATACAAGTTTGGGAATCGACATTTCTGGGCGGAAGGATATTATGTACTTAATGAAGCCACAATTAAGAAATATATTCAAGATTAAAGAAATTATCCAGTGGATGATTTCATCACGAGTATGAAAAATTTGAGAACGAGTAAAGATGATATAGCACTAGATAAATTAAGTGTAAAAGAATATGAGGATCTCTTTAGAGAAAGTGGTAAGTAATACTCAAGCGTCTTTAAGAGGCAAGTGACGAGTCAAGAACGAAGCCAGCGTCTTTAGGCGCTGGCTGGTAATTTGGGCTTATAGCGTTCTGGTGCAAACCAGCCCGTTAGATGGGGGGTTATGTTTTTTTGATTTTTTTCAACTTTTTTTATTCTACAATAAAATTATATGAAGAGAAGGCGGTAACAATATGCTTAATGCGAAAAATTTTTTTATATTTTTTTATGTTTGATCGTTATCGAAACTACAGGCTTGTTGTTGTTGAAAAGAGGTCTCGAAATGGGTTATTTAGACACAGAAGCTATTATCCTCGCAGTTTTTTTCATTTGCTTTTTACAACCTATGTTCATTCGCTTGGGTCTGCTCTACAATAAAAACAAATAAAAAAATAAATAGACGTATTTTTTTAGTCAGAACCTCTCAAAAAAACGCATTTTTCTTGCACCTGCTCCGTAAATGTGTTATACGAATTCTGCAAAAAAGTGATAGTTTTCTAAGCCAGGAGTAATGGAAAAGCCCAAGCAGTGCGAATGCTGAGGCTTTTTTTACGTGGTTGCGAATCACGTCCGGGCCAATGGCACTTAATCATCGCCTTTCTTATCTAGCCAGACGGAAGAAACTCAAATAGCTGGATCTGATGATTATGGATATATGAAAATTCCTCAATCATGGGTTCATTTCAAAGAAATTGAAGGTGGAGATGACATTCAGTACTGTGATGGAACGGATGTCAACATTGTAACTCTCAATACCTTTAAACCTGAGCAGTTTGGTATTAGTGAAAGCGAATACGCAGCGCTAGAAACTGTTCAAATTTCAACTAGCATTTATGAATCTAAACAGAAAAGTCAAGATTTCTCCAAGGTATGGGGGTCAAAATCAACTATCGGTGGCTATGAGGCTTACGTAGTAAACTGTATTGCTAAAAATGGTAAATATTTAATTATCTGGGTTTTTAAATCCGATGATGGTAAGTTTAGATATGTTTCTCTTGAAGGTGTTCCAGAGGTATTAAAAAAATCTCCTTCCAATGGTGGAAGAAAGTTGGATCAATAAAAAGAGTTAAAATCGTGAAAAACAGGATTCATTCCTGTTTTTTTGTTTTTTACTTATCAAGAAATTTATAAAAAAAATATGTTTGAAATTAGCAAATGTTTAAAACGTAAACAAAAATAAAAAAATCAAACAAAAATACAACAAAAAAAGATTGACAACGGTTTCATATAGTGTTATACTTGTACCATAAAAGTTGAATATGAAGGGAGAAGGTCATGGGATTAGATCATTTCTTTGACAAAGACTTAGTCTTTTGCTTAGAAGCAGATAATCAAGAGCAACTTTTCGATCAAGTTGCAACCCTACTGGAAGAAAAGAAAGTTGTTACAGAGACCTATCGATCGGCCTTGATTGAACGTGAAAAATCGTTCCCAACTGGTTTGGATATGGAGTTTTTAGGGAAGGATTTGCCTAATGTAGCTATCCCTCATACTGATATAATTCATAATCTAACTGAAAATGTTGTCGTGGTTCGTCTAGAAAAACCAGTAACATTCCACAATATGATCGCTCCTGATAAGGAAGTAGAAGTTTCATTGTTGTTCTTTATCATCAACAATTCAAGTTCAAGTCAAACAAATATTCTTGCGCAGTTGATGGACTTCTTTACAGGCAATGGTCATCTTGAAGCGCTGTCTAAGATTACGGAACCTGAAGCCTTGTTCCAATATATCTCAGAAGCGACTGCTTAATTTGTTAATAATTTTTTTATATAAAAAAACGGAGGAAATCCAAATGATTAAAAATTCTTGCTGCTTGTGGTGCAGGTGTTAACTCAAGCCACCAAATTAAAAAGTGCTCTTGAAGAAGAACTTTCTAACCGTGGGTACGATGTTCAATGTGATGCCGTTATGGTAAAAAGATGTCAATGAAGACTTGATTAAAGGTTATGATATCTTCACACCAATCGCTGCTACAGATTTAGGTTTTGAACCAGGTATTCCAGTTGTTGAAGCAGGACCAATCTTGTTCCGTATTCCTGCTATGAGCGCTCCAGTCTATGACAATATTGAAGCAGCTATCAAAGAACATGGTCTAAGTTAATTATTAATTTGTAAATATTCCATAAAAAAATAAAGGGAGGAACATTATGGATTTCATTATCAATCTGGCCAACGATTTCTTTAAACCTATCTTGGCTATGGGTGGCCCAATCATCATGCTGATCATTTTGACAGTATTGGCCTTGCTTTTCGGAGTGAAATTCTCCAAAGCACTTGAAGGTGGTATTAAACTTGCCATCGCTCTTACAGGTATCGGTGCGATCATCGGAATGCTTAACGGAGCTTTCTCAGCTTCTCTTGCAAAATTCGTTGAAAATACTGGTATTCAATTGAACATCACCGACGTTGGTTGGGCACCACTTGCTACAATCACTTGGGGTTCTGCCTGGACACTTTACTTCTTGCTTGTGATGTTGATTGTCAACATTGTAATGCTTGCAATGAAGAAAACTGATACACTTGACGTCGATATCTTTGATATCTGGCACTTGTCTATCACTGGTCTTTTGATTAAATGGTACGCTGACAACAATGGAGTTAGCCAAGGAGTTTCACTCTTCATCGCGACTGCAGCAGTTGTTCTTGTTGGGGTTCTTAAAATCATCAACTCTGACTTGATGAAACCAACATTTGATGACCTTCTTAACGCACCAAGTTCATCACCAATGACTTCAACTCACATGAACTACATGATGAACCCAGTTATCATGGTTTTGGATAAGATTTTTGATAAACTCTTCCCAGGTCTTGATAAATTTGACTTTGACGCTGCTAAATTGAACAAGAGAATCGGTTTCTGGGGATCTAAATTCTTCATCGGATTCATCCTTGGTATCGTTATCGGTTTGATGGGAACTCCACATCCAGTTGCTGGAGTAGAAGATGCATCTTCATGGGAACTTGTTATTAAAGGTTGGTTGTCACTTGGTTTGACTGCCGGTGTCTGCTTGGAGCTATTCTCTTTGATCGGTTCATGGTTCATCGCAGCCGTAGAACCACTTTCACAAAGGTATTACAAACGTTGCTACTAAACGTCTTCAAGGACGTAAATTCAACATCGGTCTTGACTGGCCATTTATCGCTGGTCGTGCTGAAATCTGGGCTTGTGCGAACGTACTTGCACCAATCATGTTGGTTGAAGCTGTGCTTCTTTCAAAAGTCGGAAATGGTATCTTGCCACTTGCTGGTATCATCGCTATGGGTGTGACTCCAGCTCTCTTGGTAGTTACTCGTGGTAAATTGCTCCGTATGATTATCTTCGGAACTCTCTTGTTGCCACTCTTCCTTCTTTCAGGTACACTTATCGCACCATTCGCAACTGAACTTGCTAAAGGTGTAGGTGCCTTCCCAGAAGGTGTAAGCCAAACTCAATTGATTACTCACTCAACTCTTGAAGGACCAATCGAAACTATTTGGTTGGGCAATTGGTAACGCTACAACTGGTGATATCAAAGCTATCCTTGGCGCATTAGTATTCCTAGTATTCTACGTTGGTATCTTTGCATGGTACAGAAAACAAATGATCAAACGTAATGAAGAATACGCAGCAAATGCAAAATAATTCGCTCCTAAAAATGTAAATTGTAAAAACTAGGTTGTCAGTTTCCAAATCTGGAGTCGACAGTCTAGTTTTTTTAGGCCTTAAATAAATGGAGGTAATTCTAATGATTGAATTAAAAACAGAACAGTTAAGTGTACAGTTTCAAACTTTTGGTGGTGCACTTTCTTCAATAAAAGACAAAGATGGAATTGAGTATTTGTGGCAAGGAGATCCAACTTACTGGAGTGGACAAGCACCGGTTCTATTTCCAATTTGTGGATCTGTTAGAAATGATACTGTCTTGTATGAGCAAGAAGATGGTAGTCAAGTTGCAGGAAAAATTCCTCGTCATGGCTTGGTTCGAAAAAAAGAATTTGAATTAGTAGAACAAACAGAGAATTCTGTCACCTTTGCTATCGAAGATGACCAAGACATGTATGAGAATTATCCCTATCATTTTCGACTAGAAATAACTTATACAGTTACTGGAAAGACTATTCGAACACAGTATCAAGTTACCAATAAGGAAACAGATAAGAAAATGCCATATTTTATTGGTGGACATCCAGGCTTTAACTGTCCTTTATTTGATGATGAAGCTTATGAAGACTACTATCTTGAATTTGAAATGCCAGAAACTTGTACAGTTCCTAAACCATTCCCAGAAACAGGGATGTTAGATTTTTCAAAATAGAAGTAGCTGGTTAAAAGACCAAAAAGAATTGGATCTAAACTATGATTTCTTTAGCTATGATGCTGTGACTTTAGATGAATTAACCTCTCGCTCTGTTTCCTTACGGTCACGTAAGCATGATAAGGGATTAAAACTGGACTTTGAAGAGTTTCCAAACCTCATCGTTTGGTCAACGCTTAATAAAGGTCCCTTTCCTTGCTCTGGAACCTTGGTCAGGTTTGTCAACTTCACTCGAAGAGGGAGATCATCTAGAAGATAAGAAAAAAATGTTCGAATCTTAAATCCAGGTCAAAAGTGATCAAATTGGTTTTTGATATAGAAAGTTTTTCTAAAAAAATAAACAAAAAAACAAACATAAACTGTTGACTTTTTTTAAACAATAGTAGTATATTATGTTTAGAAAGAACAATTTGTGTTTGTTTTTGACAAGTTATTCTTCCAATTTCTCCAAGGAGAAGTTACTAAGAGTGAATAGATGATTCATTCTTAATCTAAAATAGTCAACAAAAACTACTAGTAACTATTTGGTGATGGTCATTTTTCTTTCCAGAACCAAAAAAATATTTTACTGGTCTATTATAAAAAAAGGAGTATACAATATGTCTATTGTTATTGGTGCAGATGCTGCAGGTTTGAGATTGAAAGAAGTCGTTAAAGATTTCTTGGAAAAAGAAAACTTCCACGTTGTGGATGTTACAGCTGAAGGTCAAGACTTCGTTGATGTAACTCTTGCAGTTGCTGAAGAAGTTAAAAAAGAAGAACAAAACCTTGGTATTGTCATTGATGCTTATGGTGCAGGTCCATTTATGGTTGCAACTAAAATCAAAGGAATGGTTGCTGCAGAAGTATCTGACGAACGTTCAGCTTATATGACTCGTGGTCACAACAACTCACGTATGATTACTATGGGTGCTCAACTTGTTGGTGACGAATTGGCTAAGAACATCGCTAAAGGCTTTGTAAATGGTAAGTATGATGGCGGTCGTCACCAAATCAGGGTCGACATGTTGAACAAAATGTGCTAATACTCTTCAAAAATCAAGATAATCTGTCGTCAGCTCACTTTAGCTAACCTCAGTTATGCTCGCAGCTCGCTTCCTAAGCTAATCTTGATTTTTCTTGAGTAAGGATAAATGATATTAGATTTATATAATTAATCGGAGGGAATAACTAATGAGAATTGCAATCGGATGTGACCACATCGTAACAAATGAAAAAATGGCGGTTTCAGAATTTTTGAAATCTAAAGGACATGAAGTCATCGACTTTGGTACTTATGACCACGCTCGTACCCACTACCCAATCTTTGGTAAAAAAGTTGGTGAAGCAGTAGTTAGTGGCCAAGCTGATCTTGGTGTATGTATCTGTGGTACTGGTGTAGGTATCAATAATGCTGTTAACAAGGTTCCAGGTGTTCGTTCTGCTTTGGTTCGTGATATGACAACAGCTCTTTATGCAAAAGAACAATTGAATGCCAACGTTATCGGATTTGGTGGTAAAATCACTGGTGAGTTGCTCATGTGTGATATCATTGAAGCTTTCATCAATGCTGAATACAAACCATCTGAAGAAAACAAAAAATTGATCGCTAAAATCCAACACGTTGAAACTCATAACGACCATCAAACTGATGCCAATTTCTTTACAGAATTCCTTGAAAAATGGGATCGCGGTGAATACCACGACTAAGAGGTGACTTATGATTTTAACAGTCACAATGAACCCATCCATTGATATTTCCTATCCTTTGGATGAATTGAAAATTGACACTGTCAACCGTGTTGTCGATGTTACGAAAACAGCGGGTGGTAAAGGTCTCAATGTTACACGAGTTCTATCAGAATTTGGTGATTCTGTAGTCGCAACAGGACTTGTCGGTGGTAAACTAGGTGATTTTTTAGTAGAAAATATTGATGATAAAGTAAGCAAACGTTTCTTTTCTATCCAAGGGGAAACTCGTAATTGTATCGCAATTCTACATGGAGAAAATCAAACAGAAATCCTAGAAAAAGGTCCTGAAGTTCAAGAAAAAGAAGGACAAGATTTCTTGGCTCATTTCAAGGAACTTTTAGAAACTGTAGAGGTAGTAGCCATTTCAGGTAGTCTACCAGCAGGACTTCCTGTTGACTATTATGCTAGTCTAGTTGAACTTGCTAACCAAGCTGGTAAACCTGTTGTCTTGGACTGTTCAGGAGCTGCACTTCAGGCGGTTCTTGAATCTCCACATAAACCAACAGTCATCAAACCAAATAATGAAGAATTGTCTCAACTTTTAGGAAGAGAAATTTCTAAAGACTTGGATGAATTAAAAGAAGTCCTTCAAGAACCACTATTTGATGGAATCGAGTGGATTATCGTTTCCTTAGGTGCTAACGGAGCATTCGCTAAACACGGTGATACTTTCTATAAAGTAGATATTCCAAAAATCCAAGTTGTAAACCCAGTTGGATCTGGTGATTCTACAGTAGCAGGTATTGCTTCAGGATTGTCCCATAAAGAATCTGATCAAGAATTACTGACTAAGGCTAATGTCCTTGGTATGCTAAATGCTCAAGAAAAAATGACCGGTCATGTCAATATGGCAAACTATCAAGGCCTATATGACCAACTAGTAGTGAAAGAGGTATAAAATGGTTTTATCAACACAAAAACGTGCGTATTTAGAAAAACTTTCTGACAAAAACGGTATTATTTCAGCTCTTGCTTTTGACCAACGTGGAGCTTTGAAACGTTTGATGGCTCAATATCAAGATGAAGCACCAACAGTTGCACAAATGGAAGAATTGAAAGTTTTGGTAGCTGATGAATTGACGAAATATGCTTCATCTATGCTTCTTGACCCTGAATACGGACTACCTGCAACTAAAGCTTTGGATAAAAAAGCTGGTCTTCTCCTTGCTTATGAAAAAACAGGATATGATACTTCAAGCACAAAACGTTTGCCTGACTGCTTGGATGTTTGGTCTGCAAAACGTATCAAAGAACAAGGTGCTGATGCAGTTAAATTCTTGCTTTACTATGATGTAGATAGTTCAGATGAATTGAACCAACAAAAACAAGCTTACATCGAACGCGTAGGTTCTGAATGTGTTGCTGAAGATATCCCATTCTTCTTGGAAATCTTGGCTTACGATGAAAAAATTGCGGACGCAGGTTCTGTAGAATACGCTAAAGTAAAACCTCGTAAAGTTATTGAAGCTATGAAAGTATTCTCTGATCCACGTTTCAACATCGATGTATTGAAAGTTGAAGTTCCAGTAAATGTGAAATACGTTGAAGGATTTGGTGACGGCGAAGTTGTTTACAGTCGTGAAGAAGCAGCTGCTTTCTTCAAAGCGCAAGACGAAGCAACTAACCTTCCATACATCTACTTGAGTGCAGGTGTATCCGCTAAACTCTTCCAAGAAACACTTGTCTTTGCTCATGATTCAGGTGCTCGTTTCAATGGCGTACTTTGTGGACGTGCTACTTGGGCTGGTTCAGTAGAGCCTTACATCAAAGATGGAGAAGCAGCTGCTCGCGAATGGCTTCGTACAACTGGTTTTGAAAATATCGATGAACTTAACAAGGTTCTTCAAACAACAGCTACTTCATGGACTGAACGTGTCTAAATTTTCCCCCTTTTATGTCCTAAAACCTAGCTAAAAAACTTTTAAAAAAGTTGTATGTAAAGGTTTACAAAATAAAAATCTTGTGCTATACTTAAGTCACAAGTTAATACAAAGTGAGTGTTACTAAGTAATATTAGGCATGATCACAGATGACTCAGATGTATATTTTTTGAGTTCATTTGTGGTCATTTTTTATGCTCACAAAACTTAAATAATAGGGCAAGGAGGTTGCCATGTATCGGATATTAAATCCAATGAACAACAATGTTTCTCTCGTGCGGAATAGCAAGGGAGAGGAGTTGATCGTAATTGGTAAGGGTATTTCGTTCGGTAAGAAGAAGGGAGATTTGATTTCTGAGGATCAGGTTGAAAAAAAGTTTTTTTCGGATGAAAACAGAAGAGTCGCGAGAAAATTTTATGGCTCTTCTCAAGGATGTACCGCTTGATTTTATTACGGTCACTTATGAGATTATTGATAATCTTTCTAAAAAATATCAATATCCTGTCCAAGAGTATCTATACGTCACTCTGACAGACCATATCTATTGTTCTTATCAGGCTATTAGCCAAGGACGCTATAAGGATAGTAACTTGCCTGACATTTCAGCCAAATATCCTATCGCTTTTCAAATTGCACAAGAAGCTTTTGAAATTTATCGTCAAAAACTGACAGAAAATTTTCCTGAAGACGAAATCATTCGTATCGCTTATCATTTCATCAACGCTGAAGGTGAGAATGAAGTCGAAGTTGTTGAGTCGATTGATAAGAGAAAAGAAATTTTAAAGAGGGTCGAAAGCGTTTTGAAGAGTTATAAAATCCAGCGAACACCTGAAAATAATAATTTCTACGACCGCTTTATGATTCATCTAAATTATTTTTTGGATTATCTGGATCGTAGTCGCGATGATAATCAATCCTTGCTCGATATGGAAGAACATATAAAGAATACCTATCCAGAAGCATTCGAGATTGGTAGTAAAATTTATGAGGTCATTGCTCAGGAAACTAGTCTTGACCTCTACAAGAGTGAACGAGTTTATCTTGTTCTACACATCCAACGTTTATTGTCATAACGCTTTACTAAAAAATATATAAGGAGAATTCTATCATGAATAGAGAAGAAGTAACATTGTTAGGTTTTGAAATCGTTGCCTATGCAGGTGATGCTCGTTCAAAATTATTGGAAGCTTTGAAGGCTGCTGAAGCTGGTGATTTTGATAAAGCAGACGCTTTAGTTGAAGAAGCTAATGCTTGCATTGCAGATGCTCACCATGCTCAAACAAGCCTATTGACTAAAGAGGCTGCGGGTGAGGATATTGCCTATAGTATCACTATGATACATGGGCAAGATCACTTGATGACAACAATCTTGCTAAAAGATTTAATGCATCACTTAATCGAACTTTACAAACGGGGAGTTAAATAATGAATAAATTAATCGCTTTTATCGAGAAAGGGAAGCCTTTCTTTGAGAAACTGTCACGTAACATCTATTTGCGTGCTATTCGTGATGGTTTCATCGCTGGAATGCCAGTTATCCTTTTCTCAAGTATCTTTATCTTGATTGCTTTTGTACCAAACTCATGGGGTTTCAAATGGTCTGACGAAACTGTTGCCTTTCTTATGAAACCTTACAGCTATTCAATGGGGATTCTAGCTGTCTTGGTTGCTGGTACAACTGCAAAATCGTTAACAGACTCTGTTAACCGTAGCATGGAAAAAACAAATCAAATCAACTACATGTCAACACTATTGGCAGCTATTGTTGGTTTGTTGATGTTAGCAGCTGACCCTATTGAGAACGGTTTTGCTACTGGATTCTTAGGAACTAAAGGTTTGCTCTCAGCCTTTCTTGCTGCATTTGTAACAGTAAGCATCTATAAAGTCTGTGTGAAAAACAATGTGACAATTCGCATGCCTGACGAAGTTCCACCGAATATTTCACAAGTCTTTAAAGACGTTATTCCTTTCACACTTTCAGTTGTTTCTCTTTATGCTCTAGACTTACTTGCACGCCATTTTGTTGGTGCAAGTGTTGCAGAATCAATTGGTAAATTCTTTGCACCACTCTTCTCTGCTGCTGATGGTTACCTTGGAATCACAATCATCTTTGGTGCCTTCGCCTTCTTCTGGTTCGTAGGGATCCACGGTCCTTCAATCGTTGAACCAGCTATCGCAGCTATTACTTATGCAAATGCTGAAGTAAACTTGAACTTGATTCAACAAGGAATGCATGCTGATAAGATTCTTACTTCAGGTACCCAAATGTTTATCGTTACGATGGGTGGTACTGGTGCGACTCTTGTTGTTCCATTTATGTTCATGTGGTTAACAAAATCTAAACGTAACCGTGCAATCGGACGTGCATCTGTAGTTCCAACATTCTTCGGTGTTAACGAACCAATCTTGTTCGGTGCTCCACTTGTTTTGAATCCAATCTTCTTCATTCCATTTATCTTTGCTCCAATTGCAAACGTTTGGATTTTCAAATTCTTTATCGAAACACTTGGAATGAACTCATTTACTGCTAACCTACCATGGACAACTCCAGCACCACTTGGTCTAGTCCTTGGTACTAACTTCCAACTTCTATCATTCATCCTTGCTGCATTACTCATTGTAGTGGACGTAGTCATTTACTACCCATTCCTTAAAGTTTATGATGAACAAATTCTTGACGAAGAACGTTCTGGTAAATCAAACGATGAATTGAAAGAAAAAGTAGCAGCAAACTTTAACACAGCAAAAGCTGATGCCATCCTTGAAAAAGCTGGCGTTGAAGGTGCTCAAAACACAATTACTAAAGAAACTAACGTACTTGTACTTTGTGCAGGTGGTGGAACTAGTGGACTTCTTGCAAATGCTTTGAATAAAGCTGCTGCAGAATACAATGTTCCTGTGAAGGCCGCTGCTGGTGGTTACGGTGCTCACCGTGAAATGTTGCCAGAATTTGACCTTGTTATCCTTGCTCCTCAAGTAGCATCAAACTATGAGGACATGAAGGCTGAAACAGATAAACTTGGAATCAAATTGGCAAAAACAGAAGGTGCTCAATACATCAAGTTGACTCGTGATGGTAAAGGTGCTCTGCATTTGTTCAAGAACAATTTCAATAATAATTAATACTGTTGATCGAAGTGAGATGGAGAAGGGTACCTCACTGACTCCTCTCCGCTCGCTTTTCATTTTATCCAATCAAGAAATAGGTGAAAAAATGACAAAAACACTTCCTAAAGATTTTATTTTCGGTGGCGCAACAGCTGCTTATCAAGCAGAAGGAGCTACACATACAGATGGTAAAGGACCAGTTGCGTGGGATAAATATTTAGCAGATAACTATTGGTATACTGCTGAACCAGCGAGTGATTTCTACCATAAATATCCAGTAGACTTAAAGTTGGCTGAAGAATATGGGGTAAACGGTATCCGTATTTCAATTGCTTGGTCTCGTATTTTTCCAACAGGTTTTGGAGAAGTGAATCCAAAAGGGGTAGAATTTTATCATAACCTTTTTGCAGAATGTCATAAACGTCATGTAGAACCTTTTGTAACACTGCATCACTTTGATACACCTGAAGCTCTTCACTCAAATGGAGACTTCTTAAATCGTGAAACATCGAACACTTTGTGGACTATGCCGCATTCTGTTTCGAAGAATTCCCAGAAGTCAACTACTGGACAACCTTTAATGAAATTGGTCCAATCGGTGACGGTCAATACTTGGTCGGTAAATTCCCACCAGGAATTCAATACGATTTAGCAAAAGTATTCCAATCGCACCACAATATGATGGTTTCTCATGCCCGCGCTGTGAAATTATATAAAGATAAAGGATATAAAGGTGAGATTGGTGTTGTTCACGCCTTACCAACAAAATATCCATTAGATCCTAAAAACCCTGCAGACGTTCGTGCAGCTGAGTTAGAAGATATCATTCACAATAAATTCATCTTGGATGCAACTTATCTTGGTCATTATTCAGATGAAACGATGGAAGGGGTCAACCACATTTTATCAATAAATGGTGGTAGCCTAGATTTTCGTGACGAAGACTTTGTAGCGCTTGAAGCAGCTAAAGATCTGAATGATTTCCTTGGAATCAATTACTATATGAGTGACTGGATGGGAGCCTTTGATGGTGAAACAGAAATCATTCATAATGGTAAAGGGGAGAAAGGAAGCTCTAAGTACCAAATTAAAGGTGTTGGTCGTCGTGTAGCTCCTGACTATGTACCTCGCACTGACTGGGACTGGATTATCTATCCTCAAGGTTTGTATGATCAAATCATGCGTGTTAAGAAAGATTATCCAAACTACAAGAAGATCTATATCACTGAAAACGGACTTGGATACAAAGATGAATTTGTGGACAACACTGTTTACGATGATGGCCGTATTGATTATGTGAAACAACACTTGGAAGTATTGTCTGATGCGATTGCAGATGGGGCAAACGTCAAAGGATACTTCATCTGGTCATTGATGGACGTCTTTTCATGGTCTAATGGTTATGAAAAACGTTATGGACTCTTCTATGTGGACTTTGAAACACAAGAACGCTATCCAAAGAAATCAGCTCACTGGTATAAAAAACTAGCTGAGACCCAAGTGATTGAATAGTACAACTAGTTATTAGGTATAGAATTTAAGCGAGGAAAGTTTATGCTCAAAGATTTTATCAAATCAATCTATGAAAAAGTTTATATTATTAACTTTGAACATTGCTCTCATGTACCATCTTTGACCAAGGAGCAACTTGCAAGTCTTGGAAAATGGTATGTCTCGACGGGTAAGGAGTGGATTTGTCATTCAGACTATGAATTTGAAGAATTTCAAAAGCTATTTTTTTAAATTTTTGTCAACGCAGAAGATAAGGATAACATTTCCTTTGTTTCGGATTTTTATGCCATTTCAACACTAAAATATTATAAAGAGGAATCTATCTCATACTAGGGGATATTCCTCTTTTTTTATCTAGATTTTACCTGAAAGTCAAAAAAATTCTTGACAGATTTATGTGATAGGAGTAAAATCTTAACTAGTTAAATAACCAGTTAATTATATAGGAAACTAACTCACTCACTCAAATCTTGTTAGATAAATAGAAAATAGAAGGAGGAGTTTTAAAAAGTGTTTTCGTTTTTTTCAGTTATACAATTAACCAGTTAAGGAAGTTCTTTAGGAAAAGGTGTAGTTCTTTATTTAACGAATAAATGAAATAGGAAGTGTGTTTAGATGAAAATCAATAAAAAATATGTTCTTGGTTCGGTAGCTCTTTTAGTATTAAGCCTTTCAAGTTATGAACTGGGGCGTTTCCAAGCGGTACAGACTAGCAAAGAGCCTAATCGTGTGGCTTATATAGAAGGGAATCAGGCTAGTACTAAGACTGAAAATCTGACGCCAGATGAAGTTAGTCAGCGAGAAGGCATTAATGCTGAGCAGATTGTCGTTAAGATTACCGATCAAGGTTACGTGACTTCACATGGGGACCATTATCATTACTTTAATGGCAAGGTTCCTTATGATGCTATTATTAGCGAGGAACTCTTGATGAAGGATCCAAATTATCAACTTCGAAATGAGGATATTGTCAGCGAAGTTAAGGGTGGTTATGTCATTAAGGTTGATGGTCGCTATTATGTATACCTCAAGGATGCTTCCCATACAGAAAATATTCGTAGTAAGGAAGAAATCAATCGTCAGAAGCAAGAACATGGGCATAATGGTGGAACAAAGGTTAGTAATGAAGTCGCTCTAGCAAGGGCACAGGGGCGTTATACTACGGATGATGGCTATGTTTTTAATGCGAGTGATATTATCGAGGACACTGGTGATGCTTACATCGTTCCACATGGCAATCATTTCCACTATATTCCAAAGAGTGACTTATCGGCTAGTGAACTCGCTGCTGCTCAGGCCTTTTTATCTGGTAAAGGTAGTCAATTAAGTACCGTTGAATATCGTTCAAGCAGAGGAGAAACAAGATCTAGTGTGAGAACGAATCAATCTGAGACACCTCAAAATCCTGCAACAGATTCTGAAAGTCAAAGTGAGGATTTAGCTAGTCTCCTTCAAAAATTGTACGCTTTGCCACTTAGCCAACGTCATGTAGAATCAGATGGTTTGATCTTCGACCCTGCCCAAATTACGAAAAGAACAGCAAATGGGGTAGCAGTACCTCATGGGGATCATTTCCATTTCATTCCGTATTCGCAAATGTCTGCTTTGGAAGAAAAATTGGCTCGAAATCTGCCAATTGGAGGTCAGCCAATTCAAAGTCATGCTGATAATCCGAAACCAAGCAGTTCTGAGAAACCAAGTTCAACCATTAAACCAAACTTTAATCTCAATACGCCGGCACCGAATCGAGGAACTGGAGGAGCCTATACAACGGATGATGGGTATGTCTTTAGTCCGACAGATGTGATTGAAGATACAGGAGACGCTTTTGTTGTACCGCACGGCAATCATTTCCACTATATCCCTAAGAGTGATTTGTCAGCAGGAGAATTGGCTGCTGCCCAAGCTTATTGGAATGGTAAACAAGGCGCACATTCCTCTACAAGTTCAAGTAAACCAAGTAGTGATAATTCTAAGCCAGCTCAACCAAGTTTGACAGAGACTCCAAATCTGACTGTCACACCAACTTATCATCAAAATCAAGGGGAAGACATTTCAACACTTTTAAGTGAATTGTATGCAAAACCTTTATCAGAACGCCATGTGGAATCGGATGGTCTAGTCTTTGATCCGGCACAAATCATCAAACGTACTGCAAATGGTGTCGCAGTGCCTCACGGAGACCATTATCACTTTATTCCTTATTCACAAATGTCTGATTTAGAGCAGAAGATTGCAAGAATGATTCCGTTAAAAGGGCAAAATGGATTAAACGAAATTGTTACAGATATTAAACCTTTAGCATCAAAAGAAGTAGTTCATAAGTTCTTAGGACAATCAATCAAAGCTTATGGAAAAGGTTTAGATGGTAAACCTTATGATACGAGCGATGGATATATATTTACCAAAGATTCCATCGATTCTGTTGATAAATCAGGTGTTATTGCCAAACACGGAGATCATTTCCATTATATGGGATATGGTGAATTAGAACAATTCGAATTGGATGAAGTTGCCAAATGGATTCAAGAAACTGGTAAAAATCCAGATTCCATCGTTTCTTTAGTACACTCAGATGAGGAGGAAAGACCAAAGTTTGATTATAAAAAAAGTAACTAATAAAAATTTCTAGAAATAGTAAAGTTGGTTATATAATTAATGAAGGTGGTAAAGATTATTTTTTTATTCACGTGAAGAACTCGATCTTACTCAAATAGCTTTTTTTCTGAGCAGGAACTAATGCTTAAAGATAAAGATAATTATCGTTATGATATTGTAGAAACAGAAATTAAACCAAGATTAGCTGTTGATGTATCTAGCTTGCCTATGCATGCAGCCAATACTACCTATGATACTGGAAGTTCATTCATTATTCCACACATTGATCATATTCACGTTGTGCCTTATTCTTGGTTAAATAGTGAGCAAATAGCAACAATAAAATATGTAATGCAACATCCTGATGTGCGTCCTGAAGTTTGGTCAAAACCAGGTCATGATGATGCTGGATCTGTTATTGCTAATGTAACTCCTCTTGAAAATCGTGCCGGAATGCAGAATTGGCAAATTATCCATTCTGCGGAAGAAGTACAGAAAGCACTTAAAGAAGGCAAGTTTGCAACTCCTGATGGATATATTTTTGATCCGAAAGATGTGTTGGCAAAAGAAACCTTTGTATGGGAAGACAAATCATTCAGTATTCCAAGAGCGGGAGGTGGTTCATTGAGAAGTATCACTAAATCCGACTTGTCAGAAGTAGAATGGAAAGAAGCACAAGACTTAATAGCAAAAAGAATAAAAGAAAAAGAATCCAAAACTGAAACGTCTACACATCCTAATAAAGAATTAAAAATTGATTCAAACAATACTGAAAATAGTGATAAGAATAATACTGCTGTAGATAAAAAAATGAGGAGCAAACCGAAGAAAAAAATACAGGGAGAATGAGACTGTTACAACCAACGAAATTCCTTCAGAAAAATAAAGAGAATGCCAAAGAAGAAAAATGACGATGATTTACCAGACTATGGGTTAGATAAAGTAACTTTAAATGAACATATAGAAAAGTTAGCAAAAAAATTGCCCAAATCGATCCTAAGTTTCTAATTTTTTTCAGCCAGAGGGGTTCAGTTTTACAATAAAAAAATGGTGAATTAGTGATGTATGACATTAAGACACTAAAACAAATAAAACCTTAAAAAGATTTTTTTAATAGTTGTAATCTATTCGAAAGGATATTGTTCGATTTTTTTGATTGAATAATATCCTTTTTCTTTGTTAAAAAAATGGAATTTGCTGTCTTAAAAAAATGAATCAAGGAGTTCTAAAACAATTAAAAAGTCAAATGATAAAAATAACCAGTGAGAACTGATAATG
>BNJU01000746.1_pt1 | contig 60158 bp, 69 predicted proteins | sample 8539281 | NCBI WGS metagenome assembly BNJU01 (sample SAMD00202456, study PRJDB9452) | human saliva metagenome | isolation source: human saliva | place: Japan
ATTCATACTTTTTATTTTATCATAAAACACTCTTAAATTCGTTAAAATCTGGTAATTTTAATAGGAATTATTCGATATAGATAAAATAAATCAGAACCACCCGTAAAACGGGTGGTTTGCTCACGGGCTATAAGCCCGTAGTACTAGGCCAGCGTCTAAAGGCGCTGGCTTTCACTACGTTCAAGCCGCATAGCCATTGACTCGTAACGGTCCCCTTAAAGGGGATATGTATTACTTGCTACCCTTAAAAGGGTCCTCATATTCTTTTACACTAAGTTTATCTTTCATTTGGTCATGTAACTCTTGCTCACGTATATATTTTTTTACGGTAGCTTCATTTAATCCTACCGTACTTACATAATATCCCTCGGACCAAAAGTGTCTATTTCCAAATTTATACTTTAAGTTTGCGTGTTTATCGAACATCATTAGCGCACTTTTACCCTTTAGATATCCCATAAAAGATGAAACTGATATTTTAGGTGGAATTAACACTAGCATATGCACATGATCTGCCATAAGCTCCCCCTCTATAATCTTGACGCCCTTATATTCACATAAACGTCTCAGTATTTCACGTAAACTATTTCTGTATTGATTATATATAACTTTACGTCTATACTTAGGTGTAAATACTATGTGGTATTTGCATAACCATTTTGTGTGCGCAAGGCTCTGTGTCTTTGTTGCCATATAAAATCACCTTTCTTTTGTATATAATGCGGCTTGAACACCTACATTATACTTAAGCAAGGTGATTTTTTTGTATAACTTTCGTCGCCGCACCCGCATAGCAGGTGGTTTTATGATTCGCGACTACGTCGCGAACCAGTCTAAAGACAATAATAAAAAGGAGCCGTAGAAACAGCTCCTCAGTATAACAACTATCACTAGTTGTGATAAATAATTTAATTGTTATTATTCTATATTTAATCCTAAAAGAACATCTTAGAACGAAGGCAATTAATTATAAATATAATAGTTCTAACCAATTATTACGTGCTAACACTACAGTATTTCATCCCTAAAAGTCCTCTATATTACCTATAGCGTCAATTTCTTCTTTGTAATATTAAAATCACCCTATTAGAACCTACTTCTTTAAATAACTCGATATAAACGTTAGCATCATAGTCATGTCCAACTATACGATTCTTACTTATTTCATTCCATCCTATATTTTGTTTTGAAAGTATCCCTTTAATATCATCAATTGTAATAGAGGCATATGTAATTTCAAGATTATTATTTTGAGATGCTCTACCAGATGCATAATACTCTTCATTTACTTTATTCGAGGATATGGTTTCTAATTTTTGCTCATACAATTGAAGACTTTGCATTTGCTCTGGCCTTTTAATATACGCATGTAAATACGTAATTCCCATTAATAGGAATACCAATAAGGCAAATCCAATATAAAGTTTAACTGCAAATGGAACCCTATTCAATTTAAAATAACTTCTAGTCATACTCTCCAACCCAAGTCTAATTTTAATTATCATTTATAGCATTAAAAATAATTTTCAGTTGAAATAAAACCAATATAGTTATTACGAAACAAAAAATTTTTTTTTGCTTTTTTCATAAGCATAGGCTTATTCTCTCACGCAAGCGAAGAATCGCCCTTAGCTACTAAATTTCTTAAACATAATTCTAGGCCTAATTCAATATACCTGTGTCAGTTAAAATGAATTAAAGATATTCCCAGTTGCCATTTTCAATTAACTTGCGATATCTAAGAGGAAGATTCTCATATTTATCTATTATCTTTATTCTTCCAATAAAATCCTCATATTGTTTTTTATCAATATCAAATTCAAGGTTCACAAATATATAGTGATCTAAATACCCATCATAAATAATATATTTTTGATGAATTTGATCAACTTGACCAATAAAAATCTGATGATTATAAATTGATTTGTATATATAATAATTATCTGATTCTAAGGAGTTTATCAATTTGTATGACCTTATACCAGAGGCAATTCTTATCATTTGTCTATAGTCATACAAGACGCCTTCATTATTTAACTGAATCAGATAATCAGGCTTTATACCAACTATACTTCCTAATTCAGCATGAAAAAACCAGGAATTCACTAAAAAATATATACCAATTAAAAATAGAGAAAGAATATTTCCTAATATACTAATTATCAGTAATCTCTTTTTCCACATCTACTTATTGACCTCTACTTCCATTTGGAATTCTACATATGCATTAGTTGTTGCGATAGCACCACTTTGTTGCCATTCTACACCAATGGGGTTAAATATCCCCAAAACACCTTTATAATTATCACTAGCTCTAAATTTAACCTTATCACTAACTACGCTCACGCAAATTATTTTTTACTAATGTATTGATCTCTTTAATAAAACTTAACAATAACCACGTTATTTTTTGTCGAAATATCTCAATCACAACCAGATTAAACTAAAAAATACCTTAAACTAAAGTACTCTGTATATGGTAATGTATCATCTTTTTATAAATCCCTATAACGGCCAAAAGATGAATTAAATTCCTCCCCTCATACGGAAGAAATTTTACCAAGCAAAAATCGCTAATAAGATTAGTAAAATGCTCTGCCCTACAGACACAGCAATTCGACCTATTCCTATAATACTAATGCCATAGCTTTTTCCTTCCTTACACATAAAATATTCATTGAGATTTTGCTTTAGTGCAAACATTTCACCCCAAAGAAGGACTGCAAGTATTAACGAAAAAATAGAAAAACTATGTAAAATCCTCCCCCCAAAAATAACCATTAATTCAAGCATTAATAATTGACCTAATTGTATCATCGTAAGAAGAAGACTTTTCTTAGTATTTGCGCCTGCAATAGTTATTGTATTATTCCGTATAATATATATTGCATACATACCAAGTAAAATACTACATAAGATACGCCCTGCATTCATAACGACTCCTAACTCCACTAATACATTTCTGAATAACTTTACCTATATAACTATTCATTAATTATTACGATTACCGCATAGCTAATAGTATGGATTCCATTTGTAAAAGTTAGTAATAATATATAATCATAAATTCATTCATATTAATTTGTAATGCGCATGTTCATGTTCTTCACATGCTTGATGGTTAACTCTCATTCAATTGTGTCGCCATTTCAACTCTAGTGTATATTATCTTGATAATTAATTACATTTTGAAAGTGATTCAATATCTTTTCATTATAATCAGTATTTAGATATTTAATATTCATATACCACTTACGATTATCTTCAGAACTTAAATCTAATATTAAAAAAATTTTGATTCTTTTTAAGTTCAAATAGAATATTGAAAAATCACTGGAATTAATACCAAACCTTAAGCTCTCTAAAAAAAGCATTTAAACTGACGTGTTCATCATTTGATGTATTTGGTAAAATTTGAACAATAGCGGTATTATCAACAATGCCATTAATTCTTAATCGTCTAGAAAGTAAATTATATATTTCACTTTCAGAGTAATCTATGCAAAAACTTTGATTTGTAAATCCCCCCTCTTCCGGCCATTCACTATAAACAAGATACTCATTACTTATACCATTCATGTTATCTAATTCTAAAATTTCTCCACTTTTCAAATTTAATTGATAATAACCTTCAGATGTATTTAAAATAATGTTCCCATTACTAGTCCAAACCTGATATATATGATATTGATTTCCTGTGTAAATAAGAATTTTTATCTAACTTATCTTCAAAAAAATACTAGTTAAATACCAATCAACTTGCTTACCATTCTGTACTTTCTGAATAGCAAAAAAACTATCTTTAGTAAAAAAAGAGTCTGTGATTATTCCGTTCTTAATTTTTAGCATAGATAAATCGAGATTAAAATTTTTCTCCATATCTTGTGGATTATAAATGTTTGCATCAGAGTCATTGAGAACTACAACAGCACCTTTATGCGGATTCCATACATTATTATAAGATGTAAACTTCAATCTCAATATATATACTAATACCAATATACAAACTATAATAAAAAACCAAGTAAGATATTTACGAATAGATCCCATTTATTCCACCTTATAAACAAGTCCTCGATTATTTTCATAATCATCATCCAATAAATTTTCAACGGCAGCATGACGAATCGCACCTTTTAATCGATCTAAAGTAGGATGATCTCCACTTCCATCAACTAATGCATCTACAGAAACCGTTACACAGTTATGACTCATCATTAACTTTAGCGCTTATTAAATTTTACCAACTACAGATTCCAAGAAAGATTAAAAGAATACTCTGCCCTACAGACACAGCAATTCGACCTATTCCTATAATACTAATGCCATAGCTTTTCCCTTTCTTGCACATAAAATATTCATTGAGATTTTGCTTTAATGCAAACATTTCTCCCCAAAGAAGGACCGCAAGTATTAACGAAAAAATAGAAAAACTATGTAAAACCGTCCCCCCAAAAATAACCATTAATTCAAGCATTAATAATTGACCTAATTGTATCATCGTAAGAAGAAGACTTCTCTTAGTATTTGCGCCTGCAATAGTTATTGTATTATTCCGTATAATATATATTGCATACATACCAAGTAAAATACTACATAAGATACGCCCAGCATTCATAACGACTCCTAACGCCACTAATACATTTCTGAATAACTTTACCTATATAACTATTCATTAATTATTACGATAACCGCATAGCTAATAGTATGGATTCCATTTGTAAAAGTTAGTAATAATATACAATCATAAATTCATTCATGTTAATTGGTCTTACAGATAATTTTAATACTTCTCCACTAGTTTCTTTTTGAAATGTATTAGTCTCTATTTGCTCCCATCCATCTAAGATTAAAGATTTTTCAAGTTCAGCCATATTACTATCACTTAGTGCATCAACAATAAAGTATGGTCTAACACTACCAAGTTCATATTTAAAAGGATAGATGGCATTGATAGTAAAATGCTCACGATAATCAAAACTTTTATATTCATTCCAAATAAGAGCTTGTCTACCAGAATAACTGGATTCCAATGTATTATCTATTTTCTCTAATACAAGAGCACCACCAAATGAACCTATGATTATTCCTACTATAACTGTAATTATTTTTTTAATTTATTAATAACGACCTTATCGCAAACCATCTTTATCAATCCACTATTTTTATATTTAATTCGTATAAAGCCTTCTAATAACTGGACTCTAATTCTATTGGTATTAAGACCTTCACCAATTTTTGTCCTTATTACTATCTAAATTATCTAAAGAATTTCACTCTGATTATACTCCCACCTTAAAATCAGCATAGTCAGAATTCTTTCACCATGAACTTATCGCCTACACGAGTCCAGTTTATCTCATCAATCAAATCCTCTTTGTAGAGAGAATATCCATATCTGATTAATGCAGAAGAGTTGTCATTATAATGATAATATGAAAACCGTGATGGTACAACCGAGGCTAGCTGGAACTAAAGGACAGCTTCATACCAAAGCAGAACAATTTTCAAGTGACTTTGGCTTTACATTTAAGCCGTGTATGGCGCGCCGTCCACAAACAAAAGGCAAAGTAGAAAGCCAAATGAAAATTCTAGATGAAATTCATGCGTACCAAGGAAAATTAACAATACAAGAAGTGGAAGAACAGATTCAAAAAATTATTTTACGTAGTAATCTGGCGATTTCTCAAGCTACAAGACAAATACCGTCTGCACTGCTTGAAAAAGAAAAGGAATCTCTTACCCCACTTCCAACAAAAGTGATAAGAGATTCCTACCGCATAGATCACCCAAAAGCTAAGGTTTCAGCAAGTAATCTCATTAGCTTTCGTGGTAGCCACTATTCTGTACCACCAGGATATGTGGCCAAATCTATGACCTTAAAGACCATAGATAAGATGCTATACATATATGATAGCACAGAATTGATTGCACAGCACCCATTAAGTGATAAGAAGGTTAACTATTTGCCTTCTCATTATGAGGCACAATTGCAGAAAACAATTCCTTATCTAAGTTCTGAAGATGTGAAAGCTAAAGCAAAATCTAATTTGGAAAAGATAGGAGCTATCTATGACACTACAGACTAATTACCAACGCTTACGAGATAATCTAACATATCTAAAACTAAACAATGCATGTTACACCTAGATGAAACAATTGAATTAGCTAATACACAGAACTTATCTCATATTGAGTGGTTATTGAAGCTGAGTGATTACGAAGTTGATATTAAACGACAAAACGTAATTAACCATATGGTGAAAATTAGTAATTTTCCTCATTTGAAAACACTAGCTGATTTTGAATTTTCATTTCAACCACAAATTAACGAAATGCAAATTAAGGATTTAGCATCATTAGGATTCATGGAACAAGCTGAAAACATTGTATTTCTTGGCTCTAGCGGAGTTGGGAAAACACATTTAGCTACATCACTAGGTATTGAAAGCTCTCGTAACAGACGAAGCACCTATTTTATTAAATGCCATGATTTAATTCAAAACCTTAAGAGTGCAAAAGATGAAGGACGATTAGAAACTCGGCTCAAGCATTATGCACGCTACCAATTACTCATCATTGATGAAATTGGCTATTTACCGTTACAACCAGGTGATGCTAACTTACTATTTCAAATTATTGATAGACGGTACGAAAAGAAAAGTACCATCGTAACGTCTAACATTAATTTTGATGAGTGGGCTACCATTTTACATGATGAGCGAGTAGCTAATGCTATTGTTGATCGATTACTTCACCATGCACATGTGATTAGCATAACTGGAGATTCATACCGGTTACGAAACCATATGCAACAGAAGGAATAACTGTACATTGTACATCGTCAAAATTGTACATTCTTATATTGACATTTACATATAAAGCCTTCTAATAACTGGACTCTAATTCTATTGGTATTAAGACCTTCACCAATTTTGTCCTTATTACTATCTAAATTATCTAAGAATTCACTCTGATTATACCCCACCTTAAAATCAGCATAGTCAGAATTCTTCACCATGAACTTATCGCCTACACGAGTCAGTTTATCTCATCAATCAAATCCTCTTTGTGAGAGAATATCCATATCTGATTAATGCAGAAGAGTTGTCATTATAATGATAATATCGAGTAGTGATGCCGACAATTATGATTAGTATAAAGGCTGCAGCAATGCCACTAAGCAGATATTTTTAATAATTGGGGACCAATTTCTTTTTAATAAACCTATATGCATATATTTTTATTAGACTCCATCTTCTTATTATAAACACTAGTAATATTTACAATGCTTCTCTAATGTACGATTAGTATCAAACGAACTCTAAAAAGGCAATTGATTAAACTCAGATTTCATAGATTTATATATTTCCATAATTACTCCATATAACGTAATACTTATAGAGTCTTGCAAAAAGCAAAATCTTTACTTGTTCATATAATCTTGTTCAAAGTCGTTAAGTAGGTATAAATCCTCATTATAATAAGCAATGCAATCTGATTAAACTAAAAAATATTTAAATAGGTTCTATTGCTATATGCACTTAATCATAAACTGTTACAAAGCCATCTACCCATTGACGTTCGTTTTAATACAACCTTCCCAATACCAAAATTATCTACCCCATGAACAATAAATATGTCCCAAGTACTATATTTTTCTTTTGCTAATGTAGCATATTCATATTCACTAAACACACCTAATGTTCCACCAACTGTATATATTGAATCAATATCATACCCATACCACAATATAAAAACTTCATTGTTTTTAATAGAATCGTCCACACTATAATCTCTTCGCACTCCATCATTTAAAACAAATTCCTCAATATAAAAGTTTTCATCGCAAAATTCTCTAAATCCAGGAAGTTGTTTAGCTAACATTATTGCATTTTCTGCTAAATCTTTAGTCGAAAAAAATCCCTAAACCAAAATACTCTGTATATGGTAATGTATCATCTTTTTTTATATTTAGCTACGGCTTCATATATAGTTGTATTCATATTATCTAACCTTTCTATATATTCAATTCACGAAAAAAACCTAGCCTCATAAGTTTCTCCATTAATATAATTAGAACTTATTTTTATCGAATAGTAATATTTTATTATTTAGCTTAATTGTAGAATGAAATTGAACAAATAAAAATCCATAGTGAACCTTGTGTTATGATTTAGGGTGTCTAATCAAAAATATAACCGAGGTAATCACTATGGACTATAATAATCATAACACGACATTACGTACAAACAAACACTTAAACTTCGAAGAGCGATTTTTATTTAGAAAAGAGAATCGTTCTAGGGAGATAGTATTACGGCAATTTCACGTGCACTTGGCCGTTCTAGAACAACTATATATACAGAATTAAAACGTGGTACTGTAATTCAAATTCGACAAGGTAAATCTCAACTTGTATATTTAGCTGATTCTGGACAAGCAACATATGAAAGACAACGTGTGGGCTCTTCTAATACCATGAAAGTTGGTGCTATAGAATCTTTTATAAATTGGATTGAAAGCAAGGTTCTAGATGATCATTGGTCCTTTGATGCTACTGTTGGATATGCTGAACATAAGGATTTGTTTATGCGTAATGAAATGGTTTGTGCTAAAACTTTATATAACTATCTTCACAAAGGCATATTAGGTATAAAAGCAATTGACTTACCATTGGTAGTGCGGCATTCTCAACGAAAATCTATTTCTAGAAAACATAAGCGAGAACTTGGTAAATCCATAGAACTTCGCAATTCTAATATTGAAACGCGCGAGGAATTCGGACATTGGGAATTAGATACCGTCCGTGGAACAAAGATAAGACAGACCATGTTTTAATTTCTTTACTTGAGCGTAAAAGCAGATTGTATGTGGCTTTACGGTGTCCCTCAGCACGTGCTACTGATGTAAAAGAAACACTGCATGCATGGTTAAATACGTTTAAAGATGTTAATCTAGCTTGCTTATGCAAAACAATAACTGCAGATAACGGTTTAGAGTTTTCAGAGATATCTAATTTAGAAAATGAAATCTTGTCTATTTATTTTGCTCGACATTATTCTGCTTGGAAGCGTGGATCGAACGAAAGCATAATGGTTTACTTTGTAGATGTATACCGAAAGGAATGCCAATAAAAGCCGTTTCAGAGGAAACTATTCGACGAACACTTAAATGGTATAATACTTTGCCACGCAAGCTTCTAAATTATAGAACCCCCTTGGAGGTCTTTCTTGAAGAAGTTAATAAGATTGTAGATTTGGATACTGTTCAATTTCATATTGCAATTTAAGATATTCTTTTTTACATTATGTAAAAATTCAGTATAATCAGTAGTAGGCATATAAGCTCACATCCTTTTTTAGGACTTTGACACTTTTATTGTAAAGCATGTGAGCCTTGTATGCTTATTTTTTGCAAAAAAATAATGTTGGTAGTGACACCGTTAATGATGTCACCACAACATTTATTATAGAACCTCCATTTAGTATGAACTAATCTCTGATAGTCAAACATTATACGATTTCCGTTAATAACTAAATTATAGTTGACTGACTCCAATTTTATATTCCCATACGGAAAAAGGACCATTAAAGATAAAATAGTAAAGATTTCATTCTCCCTGAGACTATATAAATTAACAGTTTAAAGATTTAATAAAAATACGTTTAATTATTCAAGATCTATATAACTAAACTTAGACTGTATTAGATTCTCTTCATCCGCCTTTGTGGAAATTATAAAATCAACAGCAATCAAATCAATACACATTACAGGCATAACTATTTTAGCTTTAACACCATTTAGTACTGGACTTACCCTTTTTCTTATTATGAGTCATAGTTCCATCTGTTTTAACAACACATGGTTCGACACTAATATCTTGAATATCATATTCATGATTACGATATTCATGAAATTTCATTGATTCATTCTTAATTAAAAGGTCACTTTTAATATTAACCTCTATACAGTTAATAAATCTAATTTCACAGGATTCTGACAATAATATGACTGTATTACCAAAATCTTTAATATCTAATGAATATGGCATTTCATCCCATAAATCTAATATATCAATTCTTTTTTGAAGTTCCATCATTTTTATCCTCTTTAATTCTTATATGTGCTTCAGGGTCACGACGTCCAACAGGTTTCCAGTTACTATCTAATGGTTTACCATTCTTATCATATATATGTAAATGATTATAAGGTGTATGCTTATCAGGTGGATCAACCCGCAACCGCATAATATTATTATTATCCTTTACATGTAATCTATTATTACGATTATTTACAGACCATCCTTTTGGTCCTAAATATTTAGAACTTAATCTATCAAAATCATTAATATCCATTTCTTCATATTTACGATTTTTAAAAGTTTTTTCTAATTCATCTACATTAATTGTATTCTCTGAAGAACCCGTTCCTGTATTACCTTTTTCCTTAACTTCACTTTTTGATTTCGGCAAGGAATTCTTTAATTGTGAGACTTTTTGAGCTATAATATTTCTCTTCTTATTTACTTCATTAGCTAACCCCACAATTACTGGTCCAGATATAGATGGTCCACTATTATGTGGATCCTTTTTATTAGATGAATTATCCTCGTTTATATTAGGGACATCATCACTACTAGAATTCCCAATATTAGAATTATCATTGCTAACATTTGGTAAATCTAAATGATTATTTAAAGGGTTAATTCTCAAAGGAAATTGCTTTAGAATAATTTCACTTACAGGGGCACCCGTTTTTATAGATTCCCAGGCTCCAGTTCTTGGATTCTTAATAAACGAATCGGAACTATCATCTATAATGCTTTCATCTCCAATTGTATAAGGTAATTGTACTTGTTGTCCACTAATTAAACTCGTAATATGAATAAAAAAATCATTAAACTTATTTTTATCTCTTACCCAATTATCCGTACCATCTGGTCCAATCCAGCGACCGGAATATGCTGTACTTTGGGGAATACTAATTCCATCAAAAAATCTACGCCCTATAACATCCCATTTCCCACTGTCTTTATAGGTGTTACCATTAGAAGCATGGAAAACATTAATATACTGATATCCTATTCCAGGATTGTAATCTAATTGAACTTTATACTCAGTTCCTACATATGGTACAGTTATGCTCCAAGGCCCATTAAATCTCGATTCGGAAGCGTTTCTTCCTTCTCCAGAATCAATACTTTCACCACTAGATTCACCATAACTGGTATCAACACTTGAATTTGTGAGTTGATCAATTGATCTAGCCCATGGAAACTCCTGAGTATCAGCTTCACTAAGAGTAACTGGCTCAGCACGCCCTGTTTCTATAGGAGTCGTTAAAGCTTTATAAAACACACTTCCTACAACACTAAATCTAAGTCCCGCTAATAACTTCGCCGAATCAACTTCTATAGGATATGGACTTGTTAATTCTGCATTCCATTTAGTAGCATAAGCTGACACCGCAGCCCCAGCATTTAAAGAGCCACCACTAACTTTATTAACTACACCACCGGCCCCAGCACTCAACCATTGTGCTAATGCCGGATCATTATCTGCAATTTGCTTAATCTTTTCTATAAGCATTTCATTGGTCATTGTAGCTTTAAAACCACTACCAGGTGCATTACCGGCCATACGTGCAGCCCACTCGCCAATCACACCATGAGCAAAAGCTTTGTAATCTTGCCTTCTTTTTGTGGTAGGTTGCCAGTTATGTAATTGCTCATAAGCATTCTTAGCAAATAAACGTGCTAACTCCTGACGTTCTTCAATTTTCTTTTTTTATCAAAAATTTTTATCTAATTGATGTAAGGTATTTTTCGGTATTTGTATTAATGGTTTTTAGTATCTATTTCTTTACCATCTACAGTTAGTATACCATCTGAGATTGCAGATTGAGTAGTAGAGTTTGCTTTACCTTTAGATCCTACGCCTAAATTTGGAACTAGACCAATACTGTTATAAATCTTATCGTAACCTTTTTTTATCATTGGCTTTCATCTCTTCGAGTTTCTTTTTTTACTACCATAGTAGTTATAGCCAATACCGTTATTGCTATAAGTATATTCAGCTTCGTTTTGGATATCTTTCATCTCTAGAGATTTTGTAGTCAATGTATTCTTAGCTTTTGGAGCATCACTTTTAATGACAGCACCTTCTAATGTAGTACCATTCCCTACATTAATGTCATAGCCATCTTCTCCAGCATAAATACCTGCTTGTTCTGTTACGCTCTTCCATTTGCTATCAATTCGACCTACGCTAGCATTTATGCTACCTGTTGGATCTTTGAAAGTAGGCTTAGAGGATACAGAGAATCCAGCGGACTTACTATGTTCTTTAAAGTTATCTACATCTTGTAAACTTTGAATATGTAAATTACGGCCTGTATCTATTTCTACCTTTTTACCAGATACAGTAGAACCAATAATGTTCGTATCTCGTTTTGCTTTAAGTTGTGCTAATTCGACTGCTTTAATCTTAGTTGGTACATAACTTTCTTGATGAGTATCGCCATTTTGACGAGCCATATGACCACTCGCATTAATGTCGAGAAGACCGCCACCAGTTAAGCTAATACCAGCACCAACACTCCATCCAGAGCTTTTATAGGTATTATTAACATCTACAGTATTTTTGCCCGCTGCAAGGTTGATATCACTAGCACTATCTAATACTAGGTCTTTAGATTTTACCGTTTCACCAGTTAAACCAATACCACTTTGCTCAGCATCACGAGCCTTGATTTGTACTTCACTATCACTAACAAGAGTACCACCTTGATATGTATTTGTGTCTACCACTTGTCCTTGTTTTCTAGAAGTACTCCCAATACTTACAGAGAGATTTACAGCATCATCAATGTTTTTTTGACCACGCCGGGAATGATTTTTTGTATCTTTTAATACATTACCATCAGCATCACGAAGTTTAACGCCCTTAACCGCTTTATCTACCGCCGCATAGCCATCTTGCAATTGTTGACGTGCTTCATTGAGTTCAAGTGCAGCTAAACGCTTATCATCACGGCTACCCGCTTGTTTTATAGTATGTGTTGCATTAGTAAGCGTATCAACCACTGCACCACCTAATGATACGGTAAGCCCCGTCTTCTTATAGCGTTCATCATGAGACATATGGTTGTGATCTATATTTCCATCTAATGTAACGGCAGAACCTTCTATCACAGCACCATCTTTTGCAACAATATCTGCGCTTGTAAGATGAACGGTATCATTCGCTTTGACAGTAACAGTACCTTTCGTGCTGGCAATTGTATTTCGTACAGTAGATTCTTCATGGTTAGCTTCATCTATATTGTGTTTCTCTTTACCTATAGTAAAGCCTATTCCTGTACTACCAAGCAAACCAGATTTCTTATGACGATATACACTAGTACCATCTGTAATCGCTTTATCTGCACCTAGTTCTACTTTACCACCAGCCGTAACATCTACTGTATGTTCGCCTATAATTTGAGCAGATTGACCTGTTAGATCTTGAGCACTTGTGATCTGTATATCTTTACCACTTACTGTAGAGCCTGTTACAACTGTAGTAGTTGCCTCATCAACGGCATTAGTACTTTCACGTTTGACAAAGCTTTTCTTTTTATCTAGATACACATGATTGACTGTACTATTGGCCTTCGCTGTATGTAGTTCAACCGTATTACCAACTACCTTAACTGTATCAGCCGCTAATAGTTGGCTGCCTTCTAATTGTACAGCATCAGAAGCTACAACAGAAACGTTCTTACCTTCAATGCTACTCCCAACCGATGATTGTGCGTTAACAAGATCATGAGACTCCGTCGTTTGAGAATGTCCGCCACCAGATTTACCCTTATCAAAACGATGTTCTTCCAGTTCATGTGTAGCATTCACGGCTTTCATCGTTACATTATGGCCGGCCGCTACATGCGTATTTACATCAGAGGTAATAACACCTGCCGCCATAGATACATCTCGGCCTGCGACTACTGTTGTTTCACCCGCACCACCAATACGACCTTGATCTACACCGGTCATCGTTTCACGTCGATTGTTTCGACTATCCCACTCAACTTTGCTATTAGCTGCCTCATACTGTACGCCTGTATTAATTACATCACGACCAGCAGTAACCTTTGTAGAACCAGCCGCATTAGTTTGTATAATGGTACCGCCTTCATTAATGACGTCTTTCTTAGCATACACAGAGACTGTATCGTTGCCAATAATAGTGCCTTGTGTATTACGAACTTCATCATTTGCTATAACCGTAGTAGTATTACCTTTGATAAGACCATTGTCATTGTGAATAGTATTACCAGTAAGATTCACATCTTTATCCGCCACAATACTACCACTATTTCATAGTATCAACAGAAAGGTTAATGGATTGAGCTTGCAAATTAGCTGCACCGTCTACTCGTTTTGTAGTTGGGGCTAAATATAGAGTCGGTACTAGTACAGTTTCTGTTTTACCATTTGGCAATACAACAGCCTTACTAACTAAGAGCACTACATCCTCTTTAAGATTCTTTTGCTCAGCCTCTGTTAAGCCTCGACCTAATGCAATAGATTGAGATTTTGTTACACTAATCCCTGCATCCATCAATTGGCGATATTGTTCTTCTGCGGAAAGACCAGATTGCAGTCTACTTTTACCAGTTTGACGCATAATCTCTTGCATAACGAGCTGTTGCTCATAATAGCCATCACCCAATCGTTTTTGTACATTCATAGGATCTAATTTAAGACGAGATAATACGTAATCGGACGACAAGAAATTACGCCGATTCGTAAAGTTTGGATCCGTTTCAATCACATACGTAGTATTAGGATTCGTTGATAATTGGCTCATGCTATGTAACAGAGATGTATCCACCGCAGCATCACTTGTACTATTTTCTACATGACTACCATATACGGCAACAGGGACATCTTTAGGGTTTACCTTAATATTCTTATACTTAGCCTCACGAATATTGGTAGTATCCCACCCTTTTTTATGATGACGGCTATAACTTGTGGCAGTACCGTCTTCAGTAATATATTCATTACCCTTAGGGTTACTTTGCTCATAGTGTCCTACTGTACCTGTTATATCTCCAGCTGCACTAATTTGGCTGGCATCATTCACCATATGATCGACATCCATATGTAAATCTCCACCGGAAATAATCCGCCCTGGGTTTGATGTATCTACCACATCTTTTTCACGAGTACGATCATATTCATATTTAGTCCAGCTATCTTTAGGATCGCCATACACTGAAAGTTGAAGATTTTCAGAAGAATGCACTACTACTTTATCTTTTGGAATTTCATCATCATGCCCATAGATTCGTTCTTCCGATAATTGGTATCGCTTAATGCTACCAGATGGTGCTACTTCGTTTTTAATATGCTCTTTTTCACCTACCGCTACACGTTTAAGGGTAATGCCACCATTTTTATTGTCTACAGATTTAGCATATAATGCACCACCTTGACCAAATTCAATGGTAGACGCTGTATTTACAATACGATCTATCTTACCAGACACAGTTCCTGTAGAATCCATCGTTTTACCAAGTTGTAGTTTTCCTTCGGCTTTAATCACACTACCATCAGTATTGACAATCGAATTGGTTGCTATAGATAGATCTTTTTGGGCAATCATAACAGGAGCCTCTTTAGTCTCTGTATTACCCTTTTGAATAACAGAATCGGTAGTAATCTTAGCGGTATCCACATACAATTTACCACGATTCATCTGCTCAAAACTTTTTGTAGTAATATCTGCTTCTGTAGCAGCGATAGTACCTGTATTTTGCAATTTGCCAGTACTATCTACGGTTAACTTATTTTGTGCAGATAATACACCTTGATTATTCACACCAAAGCCATCATTGGTGCCAACTAAATACATGCTATTGGCATACATACCACCAATAGCAGCTACATCAAGTCCTATCGGTGTAGACGCACCAGTTTTACTAATATTCGTAACTGTACCTGTAGCATCTACGGAAATAGCATTCTTACCCGTTACCACTTGAGCATCTTGTGCCCAAACTTTACCATTCAGCTGAACAGCCTCTGCTAACATATCTGTACGCGCTGTTTTCGATGCGTTAAGTCCTTTTTCACCTACTGTGATACTACCTTGTTGTACTTGATAGCCTGTAATACTACCGTTATTGATAATTGGGTTCCCCGTTGTTAATGTAGCACTATTAGCATTGATAAACGTACCATTATTGACAGAAATGCCATTCGGGTTCGCAATAATAACATGGGCCTTATTGCCGGCCACTTCAAGAGCCCCATTCATAGATGTTGCACCCGTACCCGTTACTTCATTTAAAATTGTATTCGCTGTAGGTCCTACTAAATTCGGATTTCCCATAATGTAACCTGCCAGCTCCGTATTCACAGGACGATTGGCATTATTTAAAATAAGCCCTTTATGATCTACATTAAATGCATCATATTGGTTATGGGATAGACCTTTATCATTAGGCGTATTGATATTGACTACAGTCATACCATTACGAGCCTCTTCTGTTTTGGGCCCTAATGTACCTTGAGCAGGTACAACAGGATTGGCTAACGCCATTGGAATCCATGGTGCAGAATTCGTCGCTAACAATGCAGCAAAGATAGCCATTGCCGTATGTTTTCTAATATTCATATTATGTATCTCTCCTAAGTATATAAAACAATATGTATTATGTATCTATATAACTCTCTATGTACAACACTTAAAATTGATAACTTCCTCTAAACGCCCAAACACGGGTATCTGTATCAAATCCTTCTGGTTTCTTAATTGGCGTCCCTAGTGATACATCATAATTAACAGCGTCACCAACAGTGCCTCGTACACCAACAACACCACCAATCAAGGTATTACCTAGTTGAGTTTCTGTAGATGGGCCCCATACATGACCAATATCTATTCCTATATAAGGTGTAATCTGTTGTTTTCTAAACGGTAATGACCATTCACTTTGTACATAGTACCCGGAATCACCTCGTAGTGTTTCTTCACCACTAAATCCACGTACCGAATACCGTCCACCAATACTAAACTGATCCGTAGTAAATAAGCGCTGATTAGTGAATTGACTTCTAAAACGCATCGAGAATATACCTTGCTTATGACCGATTCGTACTCCCGTTTGAATCTGCCCTTCAACACCAGCCATTTTATAGAGTGTAGTTGGATTATCTGCCAAGCCTTCCCAACTTCGTACCTTAGCACCTAATCCTTTAATGCCCTGACGATAAAATACATACACATCACTCACTGTATTGCCTCTATATTGGCGATGAGATAATCCTAATTCTACCGATGTAGTATGTTGTTCTTGAACACCAATTTCTACATCATCTAGATAATTATGACGAGACTTATGATTAACCTTAGCAACAACTGATGTTTTCGAACGACTAGTCCTGTTTAGAACCTGCTCTACTGATACCTCTGTACCTTGTGTGGTACCAGCCGAACGAAATGCATTTGGCATAAATACCAATTGATTATAGCTATACTTATACGTAGATAGTCTATACGTACGGTTGCCATCGGGAATCGTATAATTAACTGCATATTGCTTTGACCCATGGCCATCATCATGACGACTTATATCTTTAGTGAAATTAGCTGTTAACGTATCATTAAGACCCAGCAATTGACTAAACGATAAAAATACAGTACCTTGATACTCTCCTGTAGCTTTATATCCTGAATTATCTAAGATAAATGAGCCATGCACAAATCCTTTTTGTTCTACCGTAAGCTTAACAATAGAATGTAACGGCTTGGTACCTGGTTCAATCGTCATCTTTATATCTTGACCAGGTACGCTACGCATCTGATCAATTCCTTGTTCTAACGCTTGACGTCGTAATACATAGCCAGGTCGTACAGGGAATGCACTCCGCCAATTCGTCCGTGCATTTGGATTTGTAAGAACAACATCTTCAACATACCCTGGTAAAAGCTCAAAGGTTAATGACCCTGAATGTAAATCTTGATTGGGTACAACCACTTGGCTTGTGACATATCCATCTGCTAATAATTGTTCTTGTAACTGCTTTTGAAGGAATGTAACACCGTCCGATCCGATTCGATTATGCTCATACGCCTCTAAACGGTTCTTATATTTACGAAATACGGGCTCTGTCGATGTAATAACAATATGGTCTATAGGAAATGCAATCGCTTCCTTTGGTAATGCCTTCATAGGAGCACTACTAAGGCCAACATACGCTGATTCTGAACGCAACGAAGCGGCCCCAGTCATTGGTGCTTCTGCGCGTTGACGCAACGAAGCATCGGCTCGGGCCGCTTCTTGTTGTATAAAAGGGGTAGATACATCGGCTGCCATGCTAGGCAATGTACCAAATGTAGTCAGCAAGCCAATACAACTTGCTGCAATACGTACAACTCTCATAAATCCCTCTCCTTTCTATATGTAAATTATATATTAATCTTAACTTTTTTCGCAACAGAATATTAAATATTTTTTATCAATTATTTAATATTCGCGTTTTATCGTGTAGATGAGCCTATATAATTTTGTATAACACTTTAAAGGATAAAAATGATCTTGATATCAAAAGATTTATTGATGTTAATAAACAAAAAAATGACATCTATACCAAGCTATTAACTCAGTATAAATGTCATTTTATTTTAAATAAATAATATGTACAATACTCTAAGAAATTTTTTAGCAACCAATCAAAACTTATCATTTTTTCCCGCGACTCACCGCAAGGTTTGCCCCCAACAGTCCTCCCCGATTGATATGGGGGTGGCGATGTGAGGTACCTTCTTTGATGGATGTTATACGAGATCGTTGAAATTTTTCAAACACTGTATCCAGTTCTCGCAAGAGAACCTTCTTTTTACGATGCTTTTTAATTCATACAAGTCCCCTTTGAACTTAATATGTGTATCCTTCACAACGGTGCTAATGTCATAAATGCGTTCTTGCTGTTCATTATTAACATTCACGAGTTCATCTAAGGTCAGCTCATAGTAGCGAGCCAGCGCACACAGTGTATCGAGGTCTGGTTCTCTATAGCCAGTCTCGTAATTGGACAATGCTGCATTACTAATACCTACAGCCTTGGCGACTTCGATTTGGCTCTTGCCCATGCGTACGCGAGCCCGTTTTAAGTTCTTGTAAAATTGCATGTTCATCACCCATATCGATTCAATCTAATAGTATTACATTGTTTCACTAATCATTTTTGAAAGCTTCTTCTGCGACAGCCAATGTTTTTTTCAATTTCAGCCGATTTATGACAGATAGATACAAAAGTTACTTTCAAAAAGAGCTTGGTGCATAGTAAATACCATGGCTCAAGTTATGATGGAAGAATGTCTTGAAATGGTCCGCATTGCATGCACTAGCGTCATCAAAATTGTGAACCGGTTTATCTGTAAAAAACAAGGTAAACATAGAACCCACACGTTGCACCACCGCTGGCACATTGTATTTCTTAGCCAATTCTTCAAGACCATTACACAATGCTTTTGTGCTATCTTCCACTTGTTTAAAGATGGTTGGGTCTCGTTGCAACATAGATAATGTAGCAAGGCCTGCCGTTACAGCCACAGGATTACCACTTAAAGTACCGGCTTGGTAAATAGGACCGGATGGTGCTACTTCGCTCATAATTTTGCTAGAACCGCCAAATACAGCAAGAGGCATACCACCGCCAACGATTTTACCAAGGCAAGTCAAATCGGGTTTAATATTGTATAGTTTTTTTGTGCACCACCGCTGCTGGCCCGGAATCCACACATAACTTCGTCAAAGATTAATAGGGCACCATGCGCCTTTGTGACGTCACGCAAGGTTTCAAGGAATCCTTCTACCGGAGGCACACAGCCCATGTTACCTGCTACCGGTTCTACGATAATACAAGCAATGGTATCACCCATTTCATCGAATAATTGTTTAACCGCATCAATATCATTGTAAGGCAATGTGATAGTATTTTCTGCGACGCCCTTTGGTACACCTGGGCTATCTGGTACGCCAAATGTAGCGAGGCCAGAGCCGGCTTTCACCAATAGGGAATCACTATGACCATGGTAACAGCCAACAAATTTAACGATACGATCGCGGCCCGTATACCCACGAGCTACGCGTAATGCGCTCATGGTCGCCTCTGTACCAGAGTTAACAAGGCGCACCATTTTCCATAGATGGCATGAAGGCTTGGATTTTCTTAGCCAATTCCGTTTCTAACAGTGTAGGCGCACCATAGCTTGTACCACGAGGAATAGCCTCTTGTAGACTAGCTACGACCTCAGGGTTCGCATGGCCCAAAATCATAGGGCCCCAGCTCAATACATAGTCGATGTATTCGTTGTTATCAATGTCATAGATACGGCTGCCGCTAGCGGAGCTAATAAATGGAGGGTTTGAGCCTACGCTACGATAGGAGCGAACAGGGCTATTAACGCCACCTGGCATATATCGTTTCGCTTCATCAAACGCTTTTTCTGATTTACCTAGTTGTAACATAGTCACTCCTTATTGTTTAAGCCAACGTGCCACATCAAGGGCATGGTATGTAATGATAATCTTAGCACCAGCTCGTTTCATGGAGAGCATCGTTTCCATAACAAGGCGTTGTTCATCGATGAGACCAGCGGCTGCCGCAGTTTTAACCATTGCATATTCGCCGGATACATTGTAGACAGCCAATGGCAATTCATAACGATCACGGGCTTCGCGAACGATATCCAAATAGCATAATGCCGGTTTAATCATGATAATATCTGTACCTTCGGCGATATCGAGTTCGATTTCACGCATTGCTTCTAAGCGATTGGCAGGATCCATTTGATAGGATTTACGGTCCCCAAATTGAGGCGCTGAATTAACGGCGCCACGGAATGGACCATAGTAGGCAGATGCATATTTTGCAGCATAGCTCATAATGGATACATTGGTGAAACCAGCTTCATCAAGAGCTTCACGAATAGCACCTACACGGCCATCCATCATATCTGATGGCGCCACCATATGAGCACCTGCTTGTGCGTGGCTAACGGCAACCTTGCACAATAGAGGCAATGTTTCATCATTTAAAATTTCGTGATGATCAATCATGCCGCAGTGACCAGTAGAGGTATATTGACATAAGCATACGTCTGCAATGACCAATAGATTTGGCACCGCTTCACGAATGGCTTTTAATCGCTTGTTGTACCGGTTGCTCCATATCCCAAGCAGAGGAACCTTGTTCATCCTTATAGGGTAGGAATACCAAAGATTTCTACACCACGAATACCGAGGTCATAAGCCTCTTGCGCCACCTTTACCGCTTCGTCTACGGATAAATGGTATTGTCCTGGCAGTGTGTCGATTTCTTTTTTTATGCCTTCACCAGGAACGATGAATAATGGATATATCAAATCAGTTGTATCTAATGTTGTTTCTCGTACTAAATCACGCATTTCTGGAGAAGTGCGCAAACGGCGAGGACGATAGGTTAAATCAGTGCACATGTAAATTTCCTTCTTCCGTTTAATAATGACAGTATATTAGTTAGCGCAGTCTTTCACGATTGTGTCTACAAGACCTTCTGTCGTATATACAGGACTAATGATATCTACCTTTAAACCTGCACTCATAGCCGTAGCGGCCGTAATAGGTCGATGCATGACAATCTTCTGTATGTTCCTAATGGTGAAAGTGCATCCTCTTAATGCTCCAATGTATTGGTAACTGTAGAGAGACTAGTAAATAAAATATAGTCGACATGACCATGTTGCAGTGCATCTACCAATGCCTCTTGATGAGATATATCTTGTTGTGTTTCATATGAGCACCCAAGATATCTATCGATATCTAGTGACATAATTCACGAGATCACTTCACGAAACCTTCTTGAGTTGGATTAATAACACCGTATCTCCAGCTTTTACATGCTGTTTCAATGCCATCAACAACAGATTCAGCCTTATAATCTGCAGGGAATAATATCGGCGTAATACCACGAATTAGTCAACGCCTTGGAGCTGTCGCACCACCAGCACTTTCATACCTAGCATAGCCTAAGGCGTACATCCTTACCTTCTCCGTACAATGCATCAAAAATGAGCGTACCCTTCAGCGGATGTGAATACGACACAAGAATAGCGATCTACGCCATAATAAACGTTTATCTTCATCAAATAATTCTACGGGCTCTGTTTTAATAGCTGCTGCTTGGATGCCATTGGCTCATGATTCATCGAGCATATCGTGGAATTTGCTAAAGCGAAGGCAGCGGTAACTACAATCGTTTTGCCGAATAATGACGTTATCGACCATTGCAATTGTTACGCAAGTTTACAACATCGCCTACGACGATGATGGCTGCGTGCTGGTTGTAGCTTACTCACGTCTTCTACAGTATTTCTGGTGTGGAAACAAGCACCTCTTAGACAGGTTTAGTTCCCAGCGAGATGGCGCCACTGGTGTGCTGGCAGGGCGGCCGCGGGCCATCGAATTACTGCGATTGTGGAGTGGTGCCTGCACCCTTGACAAAAGCAAGGGTAATCCACTGCAACTGTGCAGGCCAGCACCCACAATGGACGCAGATACCGCTTTGCATTTGGGTGCTGCATGACCAGTAACAGCCGCAAGGATGTAGCCTGCGCGCGTTAGTGACGCAGGAATGCAGCAGGCGGGCGCTGGGCCAGGCGATGCAACGCAGAGTATAGGTCAAAATGCGAACCGCCGGCCTCACGAAGGACCGGCATTGCCTCTTTCGCCGCCACGGCCAAATACAGATCACGCTTTAAAGCGGGCTACGTGCACTTCTTTTCACTCTGCAGCCAGTTTCGTTGATTTCCCATTGGTGCATAGTATGTTCCTCTACATTTGTTTATACGATTAGACTGTCAGCATCAGGACAGAGCCCATTCTATTAAACAGGCATCACTGCTAAATAGTCATACACGATAACATCTGCGCGTTCATGCCACATTCCGCCCTTTTACAGTGATTAATTTAGAATCTCCAGTGCCCTAGCGCAAATCCGATATCTAAACCTGTCATTTATGATTCCTCCTTAACAAAGACTTCCACAATGTGTTTTTGCCCCTTCTTCATATAAAGGCTTTGCAGGTTTTTGCCTAACACCTTTCTTAGCAGGTCCAGACAGTTCTCCTCATATACAGTTTCCATCTAAGGATGCAATGAGTACTCAATATGCCAAAACTGCCCTTTTTCAACAGTTCCATATACGCGCATCGGCGCCACTCATTAAAAGTTGATTCAAAACCACGTTTCCCTCTACGGCAAGGCGTGTTGGATATCGTCGTCGAAAAGTGTTCCTAACATCTCGTAGTATCGTCACTGCGACATTCAATGGCTAGCCGCACCTTTGGACCCACTGTCAGGAATCATTTCTCATCCGCCGTATAGACTTGTGTGATTCTATCATCTAAACCGAGCCGTTTAAAGGCCTGCTTTGCGCCAATTACGAGCGCCATCGAGGCCTTCCGGTTTCAATCCTCTGCCGAGACGGCTTGCACATCGTCATGCGGACGACTCTGATTTGCAGCGGGATCACGGACGGCGATGCAATGGTTATTGCTTGTACGATGCGTAAACTACTGGTGCCAATGCGAACACCTTCTGGTACGGTGGTCCTCAATGTTTTATATTTAGGACATGACCAAAGCATCAGAATGCTACTCTCGTGTTTGGAAATAGCACCTAATGTGGGGCGTCATCTGGTAATTCCGTGGGCATGGGTTCCTTTTAAAACCTATGCGAACGGCGATATCGATATCGCGGCATGCATAAGCCGCCGCTGAATTCAGCATGAATGAAACCTTTGTGCCACGCTACTCGGCACGTGCTTATTCAAAAATGCGTCCCTAAAGTGTTACAAAGTGGACTAGTTCCACGGTAACGCTGGGTATAAAGCGTTGTGCTGATTCACTTTTTACATGTTCTGATCACCGCCATAAAGCGTAGAGCACTCTCTCCTGAGTTCCACTCTAATGTGGTTCCTCAATTTCTACTGAGCGGCGCCTTTCTCGAGATTAAACATCTTGAACCGTCTCACATAAACCTTTCTTTCTAAATGTGTGCCTGCGATTTCACTGGAAATGAATCATCGGTTCTCTTAGCATTTTTCTAACGATCGTGCGACCCATAGAATCAATGATGCGACGCTCTTATCGGAAATATCTCGGGCAATTTAGCCAGCGCTCGATGCGCAATTTCGCGGCGACGAATGCGGTCAGCTTATCCGTCAGCAATGCCATCGCCGGACGTACGGATAAACTAACTAAACTTTCTAACACTTCATCGGTGGCTTCGCGAATAGTCGGTTCAGCCCGTTTCGCCTCTTCCTCGCACGTTGTTGTTTGTGCTCTTCTCACAACGCTTTCTGGGCATCTTGATATTGAATAGGTATACACCTTCTCGATATCCGCGACGACCGGATCGATATCACGTGGCACCGCATCACACAATCATCACGATGGGAGGTCCATGACGCAAATCGCGGCAAATCCGTTTGGCCTCTCTTTTCGCACCGTAATACGTACATGCGGTGCGTCGATGTCATGATGATATCTGCATGTTCCTGGGCTTGTTCCACATAGTGATCTAATTTAAATGGGTTTCGCCCGGTAAATTTCTTCATAGAGCTTCCGCTTTGTTAGTTCGATTTGATGCAGAGATATGTCGTTTTACGCCCTGCTTGTGGGTGTGTAGCTGTTAACTCACTCATGGTACGCCTCAAGATGAGGACTGTTGCTTCTGAAAGTGGTTTGTCTGGCTATCTTCCGCCCGTTAACCGCCGTGTATCGCAATGAGAACACAGGTGGCCTCGCAATGCCTGTATTGGTCCGAACTTGTACACCAACTTCAACCAGCGCGTTGGAACAAGATATTAACATACGGTTCCTGTAAAGCCTGCCACTATAGGCCGCAAGCGAGCAGGCACTTTCAATTGTTACCTGTTGACGACCTTCAATACTAGGAGTCAAGGCTACGTGCATGCGGAGATAGATATCCCATACATCGCTCTCTTCATAGAAGAAAATGCGGATCTCATCATTTGTATCGGCATGTTTTCAAATGCTTTTAGCCGGCATCGAGCATATGCGCTTTGGAGATTGTGCATTCTAATGCGGCATAAATTTCCGTGCGATTGCAAGTCGATAGAATGACGCATTCTGAAATCGTATCTCTAGGCCGATTTAAAGGCGCTTTCTACCTCGTCAAACCGAGAAACGTTCTACGCACCTCAACGGCAGCACTTTAAGGATTTTAGTCCTAGCTACCTGCTGCACTGTGTGGTAGTTTCTCCTCTATCAAAGGCCATTGTCCTCAAGAATAGCCTGAAATCTGTTTCGCTTAGATGAGTGCGCTAAAACGGCTTCACGCTCCTCTACGCTTCAAAGGGATCAGTAGCTTACCTTCCCTCCATAATTTTAAGTCTCGGTATGGCAATTTGCAGCTATATTATAACGATTCCTCATATCTTGTTTCACCAAAGGCGATTAACACGTGGTCCCCATTATTAGTACTCCAATCGCAACATGCAAATCACCCATATCGATTGTTGATGGTACTGTGAAATCACAAGCTGCAGCATTATCGGTACGATTGGACTAGTATGCACCATTATTGGTGCGCTATAGCTTTGATATAATGATGTAACAGCTTTCAACATTATCTGTTGAAATAAACAATAATTTACATTGTTTTACAACGCTATATGGTCATCATCGCTAAGCACTGTATTGTGCCAAATAAATCTGTGTCCTCCAAAGCCAAGCTTTCTATCTGGATTTGTTATATAGAGGGCTGTGTGACAAATGCACTGACAGGGCCTGCGTCCAAGCATAATGCTAGAGCGTCGTTCAGCCACGGCGCCACCACACCTCCACAAATAAAATGTATCACTCATGTAGTTTGTAAATGTTAGAGATATCATAGTGAACCTCGTGACAGTGATGATACCAGCTTATGTATACACATATGAAAACTGTAGATATACATAAGCAGTATATGGCTCGACAACTGCCGAATCAAGCCGGTTGTGTAACCATATAACCGTGTTTAAAGGTAGCGTGCGACACGTCCTTTACGGGATGTGCCTGTAATAGCTTCCTCTACCTTCATTCGGCCACGACCACGCATAGAGATGATATCGTCCTGGCACGTCTTGGGATGGCCCTTTGCGGCTGCCAATTTGCTTGGCAATAAAGCGGCATTTGCAGCGCTCACCAGACTCGTACGGGATGCGCTAGCCCGGGCTTTCACCGCGGCCACTCGAAGTGATGCAACGGTAGTACAGCACTTCTTTAGTCTTTTCTTCTTTTGCGCTGTATCTCATCTAACTCCCATCGGAGTTACAGATACGTGCAGCATAGCAATCTTTAGCAAAATTCCTTGCACGCAAAAATCCGCTACGCGCTATCTACGAGAATTCCAGTGCGCCCTTGGCGCATGACAATATCAGCCAAATTCGGATCGATCAACGCCGTTTTGCCCATCAATGAATCAAAGCACATCACGATGATTTAACAAATCTACAAATCGTGGTCCTAAAGATACCTTCAAGGGAATGATACCCATATCTCTGCTGTACCTTTGAAAAATGACTATTCATGCTGGGCGATGCAGATACGTTCGCGCTCCTTCAGCCGCCATAGGAGTTGAACGAGGTAAATTCGGGATAAGCCGCCTTAATTGCATCTGCACTAACAAGTCCTGCAGGGACTTGTAAAGTCACATACGCGATACGGTTTTCCTTTGCCACTTGGTTCTGCTAAATCAAGCATCAGCGGCAAGCTTCTTCACCGCTTCGCTTGCTTTCAAAATATCTAGTATTAATTTACTAGTATCAGCCATCTATTTCCCAATTCTAAATGGGTTCCAAACGAGTCAGCAGCAACATAGCTCATCTTGCCAGTAAGCACTGCGCAAGCCACCTTTTTCCATAGCCCAATGCCAGCATGATCGCAGTGCCGCCAGGGCTAGTGATCTTGAGTCGCCAATATAGCAGGATGCGCTACCCTGATGCCATGTATTACCAGCATGCTATCGCTCTGGTGACGGCCCGCCCTTAATCGCCAATTGACGAGGTCAATCCACTGGCGCCCGCATCAGCTGCGCATCTGCAAAATGACAAACATATATCGGGCCGGCACCAGACCGAGCAGCGGTAATCGATCTGGGGTCGGCTTCACTGGCGGCAACGGCTTCCGCAGCAACAGCATTAAATAAAGCCTCCACGTGAATTGTATCAGCTCCATTATCCGCAGTCAACGGTGTCATACGCTACATCCAGCAGATGCTGGAGAGCCTGGTGCATGGCAGCGGGTACAGCACCGCGGCTGGTGGCCGCTTTATGCGCTGGTATCCTAGTGTCACGCCAGCTGCCACCGATTATAACTGCAAAATCTTTCTACAGACGATAATTGGCGCAGCTACGGATGGTGTACCTTGTGGTTTTAACAGCTCAGGATAATCGTGATCGAAACTGCGCCATATCAGGTAATTCCTGCCAAAAGCGTGCCGCGCAATTCGTCCAACTAATCTCGTCGCGATGTTCAGGCGACGCACGCACGATTGATACGATTATCCTGGCCGTAGCCGCTGCCTGGCGAAAAGTGCGCGCCTCGTAAAGAGGGCACCGTACGCATGGCGCCCTACGCTCATACATATACCTGCTGTTTTTCCTGCAGCATGGTATCACCGCTCTATGCTGAGTTATTTATTTTGCTAGTCATTCTTGTTGCTCCAGTTGTTCCACTTTCAGATTCAAGCCATTATAAATCAGTGGATACATTAACAGGTACGTGCGTGAAAATGTCTTTGCCTACCTTTTCCCGCGTTGCCATCTGATGCACCGTGTTGCACCAGATAATGCAAAAGTCAGCAATACGAGCAGCCTCCATGCGGATCATGTGTGCACGGTGTAATCAGCCACCGAGACGCATGTCACGCACTGATGAGTGATAAGCTTTCAGAATCTTCTCTCAAAAGCCTTGGGTTCGATAACAACTACTTTCATGCTGTTGGACGTTGTGTCACTGGTGGATGTGCCTCGCACCTTTACGTGGATGGAAACTCAGATGCAGCTGCTGTTGGTTGCTACTGGTGGCACGTCTCTGCTCAGTCCTGTTCATCTTCACTTATTCCTTCTCATCATCACTTAATCATAGCGGTCATTATCATTATTAATGCCGATGGGTACGTTTTGATGCCGTTGTTCTCCCCACAGATACTGTGGTAATCCTCCTAATACACTCCACCGTTATATTCCTAGTGAGTTATATGCACGTTCTAAAGATAGCAGTGCTTACACGCACGATGTTAGGCCCCTTCTTGCTGTAAGGCTATTTCAAAGTCATGTGTCATCCCCATCGACAAATATTGTATGTCCCGCATCAGGAAATACCCTTTCATATCTTCAAAATACAAAGCATGTGCCACTCTGAAAGATAGGTTCCTTGCATCCTCCGGAGTTTTCGAAAAGCGGAGCTGCGCATCAACCCTTTAACATGGCGCACATGCGGTAAGTCTTCACGCATGTCTCGTATGCCAGGAAAAATCCTCCACGGACATACTAGCTTTAGCTCGCTTCGCGAGCCAGCGGTGACTTGTAACAATCTGTCTTTGTACCTTGTATCAACCTTGCTTCAGCTACGCACTCGATTTCATCTAATAGTTTCTTACTATCTACCAGAATGAATCACGTCGAAACTTGTATCGGTACCGCTTGACGAACACTATGTAGCTTGTAAATGGCACACTCAAATGCCATGCAATTTAGGTCCCGTATAAAGTCATTTGTTTTTCTTTTGCCTGCATCACGATTTTCGCTCACATGAGTGCATCCCAAGGCGAGTTTTCACTTCCTCTACAGTAACCGTTGCAGCAGGATGATTCCTTTGTAACCGCAACAAGTAACGCGTGTCCGTGCGCCCTACATAGCCGACGTGAATCAAAGCTGTTGTTGGATTTTAAGGAAGTGGATTCTTCAATCTGTACATGCTCCCGCCTGGTAGCGTATATATAAGCCATCCTATAGACTTATATTATATAATATTTTAACCAATAATGTATATCTTTCACCGTTTTCGAGCACACACAAATAATGCGCATCACGCCCTGTTTTGCCACGTTCACGACGTGATAGACCAGATTCTCATCGGTCATACTATCGTACCACTAGTACAGATTTTAGTCCCTTTGGAACGCCTCTTTGCGCAACAATACGTCTTCTTCGATAAATCGCTACAAATCAACATGTGCGATCGCTTTCGACGCACCATCTCTCACTTGACTATATCGGACCACAATTCATCGCTATTGGCATCAGTTATTTTCTTCCACTCATCGTCTGTGAAAGTATGTCCGCCAGTTCTTGATTCTGCACCTCGAAGCGATTTCAGATCGATGCTAGGACCCAAATAGATATATACGTAGTCTTCAAAGGCGCGTACCAAATCTCGTTGCATCGCCTCTATGGTGATAAATCAATTTGAATGGCCTATAGCACCGCGCCAACCTGCATGAACGGTGGCCACCAATAATGATGCACAGGATCGCATAAAATGCCTACCGTGCATGCAATCGGCGATAAAATAAGAATAATGGAATACGTTAGGAATATCCGTACAGATATGCATTGCCAAATCTGAGATAGCTGTGTATCAGGAACTATATCGTGCCAGCACCGATTAAATCTTCTGTAATGCGTACCGCATTGAGGCCATGCACCACGATTACCACAGGTAATGCGGTCTGGCTTGATTCACCTAAATGATCAGACACACAATGCTGCGGTTATCCTAATATATCTTGTACAGCGTGAATGGTCCATGTGTGGTAGCTAAGCTTTAGAGAGTTCTGCATGGCTTCTTAGAGTACACCGCGTGACGCTATGTCTCCCATAACCGGAGGAAATTGATTGGCCCGAGTGGAAGGCATTTCAAAAAGACCATTTACGATCATCATTTGTATTTACTATTTCATAGCAGATCACATATCCATACGACCTGTTTCTCTACTATTTATTTCTCGAATCCCTTTACTGCCATACAGCGCCCTGCCTTCCATGCAAGGGCGGTGTATACGCTTCATCAACTGACCCGTTGCCATTCTTGTTCTAAATAACCATTTCTTAGGCCCACCCATCCATTGAGACCAAGGCATATATCCTCAGACTATGCCGTTCCTCGATAATTACGATCACATCCATGTCGAGGCCGGCTGCTACTTTCCAGATTTAAAGGTTGCTACCCTATCTAGAGCACATGGTGCGTAGTACTCTTTGCCTTATGACGGCGATCACCTCGAGCGAGTACACCGCCGGATATATGCTTCTTTAGGAGACTCAACAGTACTGCACCTCGATGCGACGAGTTTTTGCAATGATTTCTTAATATATTGTCAATTTCTTTTCTTCGCTCTCCTCTTTGATGATCCGCAGCATCCACTGGAAATGCGTAAACGCTCGTATAAATGGATTGATACTTGCGTTAGTCGGCCTTTGCAGCCCACACCTCAGCCATGTGTGACTTGTGTACGTTCTGTCGCAGTCCTACGATAGCATCTATATCTTCATCCGCTCGTTTCTGTAGAAGTCCCATCATATCCATATATAGCTCATATGTTGAATACCAGACCTAGCGGATAACTGAGCTGCGGTGCGAAAGATTTTCTTCACTAATCCTTGTTGGTGACACGTTTGCGACGTTCACTGTTACCCGTCTCTGGTACAGTATTAATTGTCTTTTGTCCACTTTCAGCCAATCCATCGACAGCGGCTTCGTGTCAAGGAATCGCGCGCAAGTGACGCACTGGAATATACGCATATCCCAGAGCAGAATATAGGCTAATACAGCTCATCAACCTCTGGATAATCGTGGAAAATGGCCGCCCCATAAAGGCCCAGACCTCTTTTCCTAACTCTTTCTGCTCTATCGAGCAGCCCTTCTTTCAAAGATATCCTAGTGGTCGTGACGCGCGGTGCGTGCAAACAGTACCCAGCCCGCCTGGGAATCGGCATTTGGCGGCCATGAGCCTCGAGCTACCTCTCAATGATATACATGGCGCTGCAGACTCGGTGAAATTCTGTAAAGCAATTGCCGCTCGCCACCGCTCGTAAGAAGGCTCCAAAAGGTGGCGCTCGCATGATTTTGGGTGCGCCATCCGCTATCTCATAGCCAACGAAAACGCTTGTGCATCGTCATGATCGAGGCGTATATAAAACAGGTCGCAGCCTACACCATCAATGGTTGAGCTGGTGCGGGCAAATCCGTTTCTCCTCTGGCTTTCACGCTGCTTCTCGGCCCCTATGAGATCTCGTTCCTACCGACGTCGGTAACGACCACCTTCCCTTCTGCGATGATGACAGCATCGATAAAATCCGCAAAGGGCTCAGGATTATTGTCGTTTCGTGTCCTCCACGGCAATGACGGCAGGATCAAAGCGGTTCGGTCTTCGCTCATAACAGGCACTGCGCCGTGACGAAAGCACAGAGGGAATAATGGAAATAATCCATTTCAAAGGTCACATCAAAGGCTACCACGCATCGGAAGCTGATGCGCAGGTCGTTGCGCATTCAATCTCGCCGTAGGTTTTGCGTCTTGTCGCTGGCATCTGGTTCCTTTTTCGGGCAAGAGGTATCCGCTCGCTTACACTAGCGATGGCGATTAATTTCTCATAGACAATGTGAAAGCCCTCGTGCCCATGCCAGCAGAAATATGTGTTTCGGATAGACAATGGCAACCTTTGTGCTCACTGCGAGCTACATAGTTACGCGACTATCTTCATCTTTTATAAAAGTCCCATGCACTCGATCAATTAAATCTTTACACGGTTCACTAAAGTTCCCTTTCTATATAAGCCCACCACGAAAAGTGGGCTTACAACGCTCTCTATGTATATAATTCAAAGAGATTATATTTAGATTTTGTGTATCCTTGTGTGTATGAATAGTCTGTTTTAATTATTTTTACGAGTGGGGGCGATGTCCTCATGCACGGACGCAACACGACTTTACTCATCTCTGTATTCCGCAATGTGGATATCCTGAAAGAGAATACCCTTTGTGCTCTGTACCTCTTGTTCTAGCTGTGTCTCCTTATCTTTTCAATTACGTCAAGAGTAAATGGGTGATTAATTTGACCTCATCATTGATCAAAGTCAAAACAGAATATTCTCTTCTCCCAAAGTTGAACATATACCAGCCGAATTATTTTGCTCTACAGCCTGGCGGCGCTTAACACTCTGGCACATGTTGAACACCAGCTGTACGAAGTTTAGTTTTAACTCAGCCGACTGAATGCCATAGCTGCATGCGTTCCTCAGTCAAAAATATGCCCTTTCAATAACAATTACTGGATGACCATCTAGAATTGTAAAAGTGAATCGAAGTACCTTTTAAGAATTCGGCGTCATCACGAGGATAGTCCATAAGATGAGTGACTAACATAAATTGTAAATACCATATCGCAATCCATCGTATAGATGATGGGCGCCGATAATGCCGTAAAGCACATAGTTTTGCTTCAATTGATCTCGAGGCTGAGGTGGGCGCCAAATTACCTTACCGCCATTAAGTTAATTTGTAAAAGTACTCGCCAAGAGACCTATGGCGAGTTGTGGCGGGCCATCCCATAGACGGCCATAGCTTGTCATATGTGGTCCTGTATGGTAATAATACATCCGCTTTGTCGTGAATTCGGTCTGTAGGACTTACTGGCTGCACACGAGTGACGGTGTAGGTAGTAACTCAGGATTAAATTTTGCACCTTCAAGTAGTATGCGTCCACTAACCTTTTAAAAGATCCATACTGCATTACATGTACACTTTAAGGGGAGATTAACAGCTAGTCGACCTTCATCAACAATACCTCACTTTGGTCTGCACTAAAAGGAATGCAGGGTGAGAGCCCGTTCTAGAAGAATGGTTCAGAGGTAAAATTCTTCGTCTGACCATATTCTTGCGACATTCTCCTAAGCCTCCAAGAAAAATACAATAATTAAGGATAATATAACAGTTAAATCTGACGGTAACGGCTTGTAAAACCATTACGCAAAAACTTGGAATGCCTACCCGGAGAGCGCTAAATAAAACAACTACAAAAGATAACGAAGCTACTGTATGACCGGATCATGATTTGTGACTTCCTCCATGAGGAAACCAGATATAGAAGTCCATAGGATGCGTTCCTTTTCATATATCTTTTATTATATCTGACACGTGTGAGCACAACCACACAACGAGTTTATATATATAGAGCTGCCACAATGACTAGCTCTATTAAAAGCAGTTACTATACTACTTATATACGTTCGCGGTACGCGATGATATGCGTCAGTAGGTTCGCTGCAAACGAGATTCTAGTCGAGTTCCAACTTCTCTAAAACGGCATCGTCAACGCGTCACCTTTGTTAATAGGCCTTACGTTGTTCTCTGCGGAAGAAATACTGTAGCCGCATTATGTTCATTACCTGCTTGTCTGGAGTGTGATGGTAACAGGCTGTAAGTTTCAGCATTCTTTGTTTTAGTAAATTCCACATTATCAAATAGTCGTATGACATACTGGATTCAATGGTATGTTCACTCCTGGTGTTAATGCCACAATGACTCTGACCATGTTGACCAGTTTATGATCAACCAGTAGAAAGGTCAACACCATCAACCTCTACAGATTTACCATACAATATGAAGAATCGCTTTATTAGCATCCTCTTGTGCCAAATTGTTGTTCACCGGCTTGTCGTTTTATTTGAACTTCGTAAATACGGCAAACAAAATGGCCCAAATGACGGCAACTCGCCACGATGATAATAATAATAGTGCTGTAGAACTCCATAGTAGTGTCTCCTTATAGTAAACAAATATACTGCACACTGACTCTAATACGTTAACTATATCATGCTGTACTTGTATTATCTCGACAAATAAAAGCGACAAAGTGGGGTCGCTTTCTAGTAAGTTTATGCTTATCAAGAAATTACTACAGTACAATCTCTTATTTTCAGTCCAGCTCATCAGTTGCCGAAGTTCTGCACCAACTGGTTCGATTGGACGAACAGCTGCTGCTTCGCAATGATGTTCTTACGAATTTTTGGACGTACGGAATCAGCCATGTAAAGAAATTCACTCTGTCAGCGAATCTCTACCAGACTGAATGTCAGCCAAGATTTGCTCTTACAGCTTCCTGGTTTCCTGGAGTCACTACGCGAGGGCCTGCATAGTAACCACTCATATTCTGCCGTGTGCTGGAGTTACGGCCTTTTGGAAACCACCTTCCTGCGTATGGGCCAGAGTTCTTCGATCAATTTTCATTTCATGCAAGCATTCGAAGTAAAGCGCTTTACAGGTTCATAACCAGTTTCCTGTTAACACTTCGAAACCAGTTTAACTGAATCAATGCAGTCAAACCACCGCGCAATACAGCTTGCTCACCGAACAAGGTCAGGCTTTCGTGTTCTGACGTGAAGTTGGTTTCAAAGATACCCGCATCGGCCACCACTGATACTGCAGGTCCAAGCTTCAATGCTACTTCTTCCAGTATCGCCAGATGGGTCTTTTCTACCACCGCGTACCACAAGCAAGGAACGCCGGAGCCTTCTTCGGTATGTACGACGATACTAGAGTGAGCCAGGTCGCTTTAGCAGGTGCTACCATGAATACGTTGATATCTTCGCGAGGAACGATTTTACTGAAGTGAATGTTGAAGCTGAAATGAGCGAATGCTATAGTAGCAGCCTTGTTTCAAGTTAGGAGCGATATCTTTGTACAAACGTCTGCTTGTAATTCGTCTGGAATCAATACCATAACGATGTCAGCGTCTTTAACTGCTTCTGCAGTTCTTTTACAGGAAGACCTGCCTTCAGCTACTGCCCAGCTTTTTGGAACCAGCGCGAAGACCGATAGTTACGTCAAAGTTGTCTTTTCTCAAGTTCAATGCATGAGCATGACCTTGTAGAACTGTAACCTAAAACTGTAATTTTTGCCTTCCAATTTACTTAAATTACAATCTTCATCATAGTAAACTGTTGTACCTAAAATTTTACCTGCCATATTAGACAACCTCCAAACATATTCAATAGAATATAGACTATTTATATTGTACACAATCTAACAAAAATTTGCAAGATGTGGCGTACATTAATTTAGTATCAGCAAGCCAAATTCTTGACCTCTGATAAATAAAATTGATAACTACCGCACAATCACCCAAGGGCGATCATCCTTCCATACAACCTGCACGGGAATTCCAAATAAATCAGATAGATTCTCATCGGTTAATACTGTATGTTTCAACCCCGCATGTACCATCTTGCCCTCTCGCAAAATAGCTACATGTGTAATGGCTGGTAGTATCTCTTCAATTTGATGTGACACATAAATAATTGGTGTCTTCTGCTCCTCTACTAGCGTAGATACGGTACGTAAAAACCTTTCACGCGCCGGCAGGTCTAGACCAGAGCAAGGCTCATCTAAGATCAGTAAATCTGGATTCGCCATAATGGATCTCGCCAACAATACACGTCGCTGTTCACCAGCAGACAATGTATAAAAGCAATGACCTTCTAAGTGACCTAGGCCAAACTCATAAAATAATTGCATCCCCCGCTCTCGCACCTCTGGTGATACATCTTGGTATATACCGATACTACTAAAAGCACCGGATATAACCACGTCCTCGACGACTTGTTTATCCAAGGTAGATTGAAATTGCCCAAGAGCAGAGCTGACAAAACCTAATCTCGATTTAATCTTAGGCCATGCGTATTTCCCAAATTCATGACCGAAGACACGCAAGGTGCCTGTCGTTGGAATTTGGTAGGCTGGAATCATGCTGAGAAGCGTCGATTTACCAGCCCCATTAAGCCCTAAAAGAGCCCAGTTTTCACCTTTTTCTATATGCCAATTTACATTATCTAAGATATGTCTGCCATCGCGTCGAAAGCAGATATTCTCATAATGGAGCAATTCATTCTCCACACTATCATCTCCTACATTTTTTCTCCACGGCTCATAGCAGTGATACCTGTTTTGGCAATTTCAAGAATACCATAGGTTTCCATAATTTGGATGAAACCGCGTAATTTTTCTACGCTGCCGATAACCTCAATAATCATAGACGTAGGAGAAATGTCTAGTACATTACCGCGATATACGTCGGCAATTTGAACAATTTGAGATCGTGTTGTAGCTGTTGCTTTCACCTTGATAAGCATTAATTCACGGCAGACTACATCATGATCGTCAAAAACTTTAACCTTAACAACATCGATTAGCTTGTAGATTTGTTTTTGCACTTGATCGAGGATGCGGTCATCCGCTTCAACAGTAATGGTAATACGCGCATAACCTGGCTGATTTGTAATACCAGAGGTCATTTTTGTAACGTTAAAACCACGGCGGTTAAAGAGTGCCAAAATACGTGTACCAATACCTGGCGCATTTTTTGCAATGATTAAGACTTGATGTTCTTTAGCCATTTATAGCACCCCTTTCTTACCCATCATACCGCTTACAGTGCCACCTGCTGGAATCATCGGCAATACATTGTCTTCTCGTTCAACACGACAATCCAAGACGATGCTTTCGTCAGAGGTAATATAAGATTGGAAATCTTTATTGAAAGCTTCTACCGTATCGAGACGAGCTGCTTTCAAATCAAATGCATCAGCTAATTTCAAGAAGTTTGGACTTATTTCCAAATCTACATAGGAATAGCGACGATCATTAAAGATTTGTTGCCATTGACGAACCATGCCAAGATATCCATTATTGATGATCACAATTTTAATTGGTAAATTGTACTGGCGAACCATCATGAGCTCTTCACAAGTCATTTGGAAACCGCCATCACCAACTACGAGGATAACTTGTTTCTCAGGTGCCCCTACTTGTGCACCAATAGCCGCTGGCAAGCCATAGCCCATTGTACCAGCGCCACCAGAGGTAACAATAGTATGTGGCTTTTTATGAGTTAAGAATTGAGCTGACCACATTTGATGTTGCCCAACATCAGTTACAATGATGGCATCATCATTAGCGATTTTATTAAGCTCAGATAATACATATTGTGCATGTAACTCACCATTTGTAGACTCAGGAACCACCATAGGATATTCCTTTTGCCACTCGCGGATTTGTTCAATCCACGTCTCATGAGTAACAGGTTCAACTAATGCATTAAGTTCGGTTAATACTCGTTTTAAATCACCTACAATAGGTACGTTGATAGTAACATTCTTATCGATTTCAGCTGGGTCGATATCGATATGAATGATCTTTGCTTTTTTACAGAAGAAATCAGGATGACCTGTAATGCGGTCATGGAATCGAATGCCTGCCGCTATAACAAGGTCGGCCTCCTCTGTACAGTTATTAGCCGCTACAGATCCATGCATCCCTACCATGCCAAGTGCTAATTCGTGGTCTCCAGGGAAACCACCAAGACCAACCAGCGTATTAGTCACAGGAATTTGAGCCTTTTCAGCTAACTCCTTAAGTTCATCCATAGCGCCTGATTTCAATACGCCAGCACCAGCAATGATAAGTGGACGCTTTGCATTCTTGATAAGGGTTGCCGCTTTTTTAATTTGCCCTTGATGGCCTTTGTATGTTGGATCATACCCTTCAAGATGAATAGGTACTTCGTATAATTTATTGTATTCCGCCATAGATATTTTTTCTGTTTGAATATCCTTTGGAATATCGATTAATACAGGACCTGGACGACCTGTACCAGCGATGAAGTACGCTTCCTTGATAATGCGAGGCAAATCGTGAATATCTTGAACTAGATAGTTATGCTTAGTAATCGGCATTGTAATACCTTGGATATCCGCCTCTTGGAAGGAATCCTTACCGATAAACGGACGACCTACCTGCCCTGTAATGGCCACCATAGGTACAGAGTCCATGTATGCAGTCATAATGCCTGTTACAAGGTTTGTTGCACCAGGACCAGACGTAGCAAGGCATACGCCTACACGACCGGATACGCGTGCATAACCATCTGCTGCATGGGCTGCACCTTGTTCATGACGTACGAAATAGTGTTTAATTTCAGGAAGCTATAAATTTCATCATAAATTGGAATGACTGCGCCACCTGGATAGCCGAACATATCAGTTACACCAAGGCGATGCAATGTTTCTAGGACAATGCGTGCCCCATTGATTGTTTCTGCGCTCATAGGAACCCTTTCAACCAGCTATTCTGATAGAAATCTCGCTGGAATTTAAACGTTGAATAATGTAACCATTATTTTTAAAAAGTATCAATAATGCTTTGGATGTGCTCTTCCCCATTGGTTTCAACCGTTACTTGTAATTCCACTTCATGGAAACGGTCAAGGTTTTTAAACTGATTATGATCGAGCTTAATTACATTTGCATCCGCCTCAGCAAGCATTTGAGATACCGCAACCAATTGACCTGGTTTATCCGGAAGATTTACAGAGAAGGTGAAGATCCGACCACGGACTACGAGACCTTTATTAATCATAGAGGAAATGGTAAGTACGTCGATATTACCACCGCTGACAATAGCTACCACCTTTTTTTATCTCGGCAGTCTAGCTTTTTTTAAGCCCTGCTAATGGTAAGATACCTGAATTTTTCTGCTACTAATTTATGTTTTTTTCAACGAGCAACAAGAATGCTTCCATCAATTCGTAGTCTGAAACTGTAATTATTTCATCTACGTATTTCTTAATATATTCAAGTGTAGTTTCACCAATTTGACGTACCGCCGTACCATCAGCAATGGTAGCCACTTCGTCGAGTGGTACAGGATGATCGGCCTTTAATGCTGCCAAAAGCACTGGCTGCCCCTTCTGGTTCTACACCAATAACTTTGATGCGAGGATTTTTTTAATTTAGCAGCCGCTGCGATGCCAGATACAATGCCGCCGCCCCCAACAGGTACCAGTAATACATCCGCATCAGGTAGTTCTGCTAATACTTCAAGAGCAATTGTACCTTGCCCTTCGATGACATCTTCATCATCGAAAGGATGAACAAACACATAGCCGTTTTCTTGTTGGAGCTCCATCGCCTTTTGGTAAGCTTCATCATAAATCTCACCATGTAGTACAACCTCAGCCCCATATTGTTTTTGTAGCATTCACCTTTATGAGAGGTGTATGTTTTTGGCATGACGATTGTGGCTTTAATGCCGAGGCGTTTAGCTGCAAGTGCTACACCTTGTGCGTGGTTTCCTGCAGATGCGGCAATAACACCGCGGGCCTTTTCCTCTTCTGTCAATTTTGCAATTTTATTGTATGCTCCACGCACCTTAAAGGAGCCTGTTATTTGCAAGTTTTCTGGCTTGATATATACATCATTGCCACACTCGTCTGAAAACACATCACTATGAAGCAATTTAGTTTTCACGGTAATCGTGGTTAACCGTTCGCGAGCCTCCATAAAATCATATAACTTACGCATTAATACTCCTTTATTAAAGATTGGTATAAAATATATTACTATTAAGATTAGTCTTCAAATACTTCAATAGCACCTTGTGCTGCAGAGGATACGTGAAGGGCGTATTTTTTAAGGTAACCAGTTACATTGGATTTAAATGGTTTCAATGCTGCTTTACGGCGAGCGATTTCATCGTCAGATACAGCTAATTCCAATTTGCCGTTTGGAATATCGATGTTGATGATATCACCATCTTCAACAACGGCGATTGTACCACCAGCTGCTGCTTCTGGAGATACGTGACCAATGGATGCACCACGAGTAGCACCAGAGAAACGACCGTCAGTCAACAATGCCACGTCTTTATCAAGACCCATACCAGCGATCATAGATGTTGGTGTCAACATTTCGCGCATGCCAGGACCACCTTTAGGGCCTTCGTAACGGATAACTACCACATCACCTTTTACGATTTTACCGCCTGTAATAGCTTCAACAGCTTCTTCTTCGCTGTTGAATACCTTTGCTGGGCCAGAGTGAACGAGCATATCATCATCTACGGCACCTGCTTTTACAACGGAACCGTCTACAGCAAGGTTACCTTTAAGAACGGCAATACCACCTGTTTCATGAACAGGATTATTCCATGGATGGATAACATCTTCATCCACAACATGAGCTGCTGTTGCAATTTCACCTTGTGTTTTAAGAGCTACAGTTTTGCAATCTGTATGCAAACGACCATTTTCTGCTAAACGTTTCAACACAGCAGATACGCCGCCTGCAGCATACAAATCTTCGATGAAGTATTTACCAGATGGAGAAAGTTTGGACAATTGAGGTGTGTTTTGTGCAATGCGATCAAAGTCGTCCAAGGACAATGGTACACCTGCTTCGTGAGCGATAGCTGGCAAATGAAGTGCTGTATTAGAGGAACCACCCAAAGCCATATCTAGAGCTACTGCATTTTCAAAGGCTTCGCGTGTCATAATGTCTTTAGGACGAAGGTTTGCTTTCAATACCTCTACTGCTTGCATACCTGCTAATTTAGCAAGACGTAAACGTTCAGAGTATACTGCTGGAATTGTACCATTACCAGGAAGGCCCATACCAAGAGCTTCTGTTAAGCAGTTCATTGTATTAGCTGTGTACATACCAGAGCAAGAACCACATGTAGGACATGCGGTATTTTCGATTTCAGCTAACTCAGCATCACCCATTTCACCAGTTTGATGTTTACCTACTGCTTCAAATACATCAGACAAACCGATTTTTTTGCCATTGTGTACGCCTGCAAGCATAGCACCACCGGATACGAATACGGATGGAATGTTTAGACGAGCTGCAGCTATCAACATACCAGGTACTACTTTATCGCAGTTTGGAATGAATACCATAGCATCAAATGGTGTTGCCATAGCTGTTGCTTCGATGGAATCAGCGATGATATTACGAGTTACCAAGGAGTATTTCATACCGATGTGGTTCATCGCCAAGCCGTCACAAATACCAATTGTATTGAACTCGATTGGCACACCACCTGCGTTGCGGATACCGTCTTTTACGGCTTGTACAATATTTTTCAAGCCCACATGACCAGGAATGATTTCATTGAAGGAATTGGCAATACCAATGACCGGTCTACCTAATTCTTCGTCTACGAAACCGAGTGCTTTTAATAAAGATCTGTGTGGTGCACGTGCTACGCCTGTTTTTAAATTGTCACTTCTACAACTCATGATATTCTCCTCACTTCTTTTGAAAGTATCCACTTGGACGGCTTTCACAATGAATAAAAAAAGACGATTCCAAAGAACCGTCTTAAAAGTTTACAAATGATATTCCTTTTGTTTACAGAATTCCTAAATACATACATAACAACCTATGTACCCCATGGTATATATACAAATAAGAAACACTATAGTCAAATCTTATTGATTGTATATTAAACCATTCGCGGAACTTTTAAGACAAACGTGTTAAGTTGTTGTTCATAATTCGAATGTTTTTAATAATCACGACCAGCGCGATAATCAACAAGCTAATGACTAAACCGAACATGTTTCCTCCTAAAATAATCTGTAACGATAAACCTATAATAACACGTTCTATAGTGTCATGCAATAAATATTCTATAGATTTATTATATTTTTTTTATGAAGTTCACCATACCCAATAGCTATACCCATATATGTTTATGCACCAATATTGGATATACAAAAATCCCCCGCCGTAGCGAGGGATGTATATATTATAAAATACCGAACAGCCACATACCAAATGTACCAGCCCAGAAGTGAATCATAAAACTTACTACAGAAATAGCAAGACCTACCCGCCACCATGTGCCTTGAGGTACATAGCCTGCACCAAAGAAGATTGGTGTTACACCAGAGCTATAATGCGTTAATGTACAGCCAGGGCTATTCATCAAACCAAAGAGCAAGATGGTAAATGGAATCGGCGCACCCATGGCAACCAAAATGGCTGCAAAGGCGGAAAATAATGCGGTAATACGCGCCGTACCACTAGCAAAGAAGTATTGAGAGTATACGAAGGTTGCAGAGATAATAAAGGATGCCCAAAACCAATCAATACCTACGAGATGTTGACTTACAAAATTAGCAAACACAGCCACTACACCAAGTTTACCAAGAAGGCCAGCCATACCAACGAGGGTTCCCATCCAAATGAGGATATCCCAACCGGTGCGTTCACCTAATATGTCTTCCCATGTAAGGGAGCCAGTTACAACACAAGCAAGAACACCCATCATAGCAACCACTGTAGGATGTAACTTTGTCCAAATCGCCGTAGCCCAAAGCAAAATGCACAGGATAAAGATAATAGCCACAGAAATTTCAGATTTCGTAATTGGCCCAAGTGCATTTAATTCCTTTTGTGCCATCTCAGCCGCTTCTGGTGTTTCTTTGATTTCTGGCGGATAGATTTTATAGATAAACCATGGCATCAAAATCATACAAATAACACCAGGGATGACACCCGCTTGGAACCATTCCCACCAAGAAATATCATAACCAAATAATTTTGCACCTAAGGATGTGATTAATAGGTTACCGCTACAAGCAGTTAAAAAGATTGTTACTGTAATTGTATTGATGGTATGGGCCGTCGTCATCAAGTACGCCCCTATGCGACGTGCTGTATTGCCATGAGGCTCAGAGTCAAAGGCAAGGGAAATGTTTTGTACAATTGGGAAAATAATACCGCCCCCACGAGCCGTATTAGATGGCGTGGCTGGAGAGATAATCAAATCCGTACAAGCTAAGGCATAGGCTAATTTCAGAGAACTTGTACCAAAGGCACGAATTAATGTGTATGCAATGCGCTTACCGAGGCCGGAATTAATAATACCTCTAGAAAAGAATACGGCCGCTACGATAAGCCACACATTAGCCTCTGCATAGCCACCCAAAGCTTGCACCATCGTAATAGAGCTCGTTGCCACAGCAGCAACAATGCCAAAGAGTGCTATAATGCCCGTCGGCCAAGGGCGCAAATAAAACCAACAATCGTAGCCGTAAAGATAGCCAATAAATGCCAACCTTCAGGCTTAATCGCCTCTGTATGAGGCAAAAACCAAATAATCAGGCCAATCAAAACGGTTAAGGCCGCTCGTGTCCATGTACTCATAGTCCCTCCAAAAATTCCTTAATCTTAGGTTTTTGACGCAATGTCTCCATTTGTTCATCAGTCAATAATTTAACCTTATCTCGGTCTTTATTAACAAGGCAGAAAAATCCGATATAGTCGCCCTTATTAGCTCTAAATTGATGAATTGTATTGCCTGGGATTTCAATAAAGTCCCCTTGTGCTACATCATAAATTTCATCACCTAGTAAAAGCTGCCCCTTACCGCGGCCAATCATAACCATATGTGTATGCTCATGATACTCTAACGTAGAGTAGCCCCCGGGCAAACATTCAAAATAACGGAATTGGCAAGGAATGTCATAAGCCCCATCATATAGCACTTGTCGTGTTACATCCTTAAAAGGACTACCATCTTGTTTATACACCAAGGTATCGACGCCATCCCATTTAAAATTTTCCGAATCAAACTTGCGTATCATCTCATCACCTCACAATACAAAAAGGGCTGTATCGAAACGATGTTTCAATACAGCTCTATGAATTCGATTATTTAAAGAGACGTTTAATCGTACCTAGTAAACCATGGCTATGTTCACGAACACCATCAACCACGGACTCTACATCAAATCCAGTTCGTTCAATAGCTGTTGTAATCGTTTCAACAGATACCTTTGCTGGATCAAAAGATACAGTAGCCGTTTTATTTGGCAAATCAACTTCGGAGCTAAGTACGCCTTCTAGGCCTAATGTAGCACCTTCTACTGTTTCCTTACAATTATTACACATCATACCAGGTACAGTGAATACCTTTTGTTACAACGCCATTATCTTCACCACAACCGCAATCTTTGCACATAATAATACCTCCTAATCATTAGCTTCCTTATGTTTTTTTCATCATTTTTTTAGCCCCAGCTGTCACATCGATAGTGGTAGCAGATTTAACGGCTTCCTTTGTTTCATCGACAGCCTTTTTAGGGCCAGAGATAGCATCTTTAAACTCATTAATACTCTTTCCGATTGCTTTGCCAACTTCAGGCAATTTACCAGGACCAAAGATAACTAGAGCAATCACTAATATAAATAGTAATTCCGTCGTTCCTACATTAAACATATGTATCTCCTTCGTTGTTACTTAATTCTATAATTCTTAGTGTACATCATCATAGGCAGCCTTGTCCACATACCATGTCATAGGTTCTTGTGAAAGCACTGCACCCGGCAGTACACGACCGATACGTTTATCCCATGATGTATCTTCATAATCCTCACGTTGGTACAAAACCTTTGTAAGGGCTGTCCGTTTGCTTTCACCAGTTACAGTAAACCAAAGAACATCTGTTTTTTGCTAAAAAAATGAAAAAGGTCATGGAAATGCGCTCCCATACCTTACCATCCTCAACGGCTACAACATTTCGATCCGCCACTCGCAACGCATGAGAACCCGCAAATAGACCTGCTGTATGACCATCCTCACCAAGATCTAGGATTGCTAAATCCAGGCCAGATTTTTTACAAGCTTTAAGAACATTGCCTATTTCTTTCTCGTACTCGTCAGCTGCCTCTATAACAGTTTTCGAATTGGTGTTAATAGGAAAGAAATGGGCCGCCCCCTTCGCCTTACAAAGCAGATATGGTTTTACACGGTTGAAATAATTATCTTCATGAGACTGAGGCAAAAATCGCTCATCAGTCCAGACAAAAAATATCCGTTCCCAGTTAACACGCTCAATGTACTCAGGGGAGTTCAATGTCTCTAACAAACCATTGATGACTGTGCCTCCAGTGATACCTACAATGCATGTTTCGGTGCGGCTGATTTCTTCACTGGTGAAAGCAATAAAATCCTCCGCCAATGCAGCGACCACATCACTAGGGGTATCATAACATTTAATTGTATCTTGAGCCATAAAATATGGACCTCCTAAAACTATCTTAATAGTTCTATTATATACGTTTTGTCAATGTATGAAAAGGAAAAACCGATGTAACTCACTATATGAGTCACATCGGTTCTAATAATATGAGTATGTAGTTCTAATTTACAGACGATTTAGCACACCTTATTACAAAATAGTCTTACTTTTGGCCAAATTTAGGGCGACGGCGTTCTGTAAAGGCAAGAACACCTTCTTTGAAATCTTCAGAAAGACCTAATTCACATTGGTTTTCTACTTCAAATGTCTTATATTCTTCCCAACCTGCTAAGAAGCTTCTCCACATCATTTCCTTCATAACGCGGTACGATTTTGCAGGGCCTTTTGCTAATTTTTCAACTAGGCGTCTTGTAGCAGTCTCTAAATCCTCTGGTTCACAAACTTTATATACAAAGCCAAGTTCTTTACCTTTTTCAGCGGAAACCGCTTCACCAGTCATGACAATGTGCATAGCACGATTCATACCGATGGATCGAGTCAATAAGAATAAACCGCCTGCATCAGGTGCAAGGCCTACGTTTACGAAGGCTTGAATAAAGCGTACATTATTAGCTGCAATCACAAAGTCTGCAGCTAACGCCATGTTGAACGCCGCACCTGCTGCCGCACCTTGAAGGCTCATGATAACCGGTTTAGGTAACCGTTTCATAGCCATAGAAATCTGCGCTACTAACTCAACGATTTCAAATAAAGACTCTGTATCACCTTCGTTTACAGCCCGTTCCATTTCTGTTAAATCGCCGCCAGCAGAGAATACCTTGCCTTCAGCATTGATCAGCAATGCACGAACACTTTCATCATGATATGCTTTATCTAAAACCTCAAGGATTTCCTTGCACATTTCGATATTAAAACCATTCGCCACTTTAGGACGATTAAATGTCAACGTACCGATACCATTATCTACTACGTACTGAATTGTATTATAAATCATATGATTTCTCCTCTATGAAAATCTTTTTTCGATAAATTTCGATTATTATATATCTATTATAGGGGAATTAATTATAGATGTAAACGTAATCTTATACTCACAATACAATACTATGTACCCGCTATCAACCCACGTTAGTATAACAAACCTTTGATGCGTAAGTATCGCTCAGCAACATCATGAGGTTTCTGTCCTTCCGATTCCACTTCATAGTTCATATATGACATATCCTGATCCGTAATCGTATTTGTCAATTTCAGCAATACCGATTCTAGCTCAGGATGCTTCTTTAACACATCTATTCTGACGACATTACCACAAACATACGACGGATATAAATGTTTATCATCCTCAAGAACAACAATAGACGCATGGCTCAACTGACCGTCAGTAGTAAATATAGGCATAGCATCCACATGTCCGCTTTCAATAGCCTGATATTTCAAACCTATATCCATATCCTTCGTATCTTTAAAGTCCATGCCGTATACTCGCTGTAATCCCGAATACCCATCTTGGCGCCCGAAAAAATCATATTCCCCACCTAAAATCAATTGTGACGAAACCCTCGCTAAGTCCGAATATGTTTTTAAATTATATTTGTTAGCAATATCCTTACGTACAGCCAATCCATATGTATTATTGAAACCATACATACCGACCCATTTAAATTGATATGTATCCTCGTAAGCGCGCTGTAATTCATCAAATAAATTTTCACTATATTGCGTGTCTCGTTTTAGTACTGCATTCCAACCGGTACCAGTATATTCAGGATAGATATCGAATTGACCGGACTCCATGGCCGGTTGAATATTGGAGGTTCCTCCGCCTACTCCGGCTGTTACTTCAACAGTTAAATCTGTATCTTGTTCAATAAGAAGTTTCAGCATATCGCCCAAAATCAACTGTTCTGTCATCGGTTTTGTAGCTACATGAATTACGTCAGATTGTTGCGACGGCCACATAAACACACCAATACCACTAATTATCACAATTGAGGCTATAATACCAATACGTTTAAAAGTACGTTTGCAATGCCCTCTATATAGTATGATTTTCTCAAAAAAGCCCAATACAGCATCCATAATCAATGCTAAAAAAGCAATTAGTAAACTGCCGGCTACAGTCATAGTCGTATTATTTGTAGTAATACCTCGATAAATAGCTACACCAAGACCTCCGGCACCAATAAATGATGCTACTCCAGTAAGCGCTATAGTCATAACTAGCATATTTCGTATACCGACCATGATTACCGAAAAGGCTAAAGGCAATTCAATATATCGTAAACGTTGTGCCCGAGATAACCCCAGTGATGTAGCCGCTTCAATCATTTCCTTGTCAATACTGCTTAACCCAGTATATGTATTTCTCACCATCGGCAATAATGCATATATCACAAGAGCAATCACTGCCGTTGCGTTACCAATTCCTGAAAAGGGGATCAAAAATCCCAGCATGGATATGGATGGTATAGTATACAAGAAATTAATAACCATCATGGTCGGATTAACTGCTCGACGATACTCGTTAAGTAAAATACCCGCAACCAATCCTAAAATAATGGCAATTATACTGGAAAGCAAAGCTATGACGACATGTTCCCATAATAGACCTGAGAAAAAGCTCCAATTCTCCACTAGTAAATGATATATATTTTGTATCATACAGCCCCCTATACACAGGTAAATATATTATGTAACATATCATGAAATACAGTTACTGGGACCTGTCAATTGAATAGCTTTCATTAATGCCATAACAATATCTCCTATCATTTATAATACTCAGATTTCATATTATCCAAGATACGCTTTCTTTTATCATTACTATCATCATAACAGATAATTATTAGTGTCACCATAATCTAAGCAACAAAAAACACCTGCAGACATTGTCTGCAGGTGTAATAACCTGTTGTCCAAATATTAACGTTTGGAGAATTGGCTTGCTTTGCGGGCTTTTTTAAGACCGTATTTTTTACGTTCTTTCATACGTGGGTCACGAGTCAAGAAGCCAGCTTTTTTCAAAGATTGACGAAGTTCGCCATCTACGTCCAATAACGCACGGGAGATACCGTGACGAATTGCACCAGCTTGACCGGAAGGACCGCCACCAGCTACAGTTGCGATTACATCGTATTGTTCAACTGTGTTAGTCAAGTTCAAAGGTTGTTTTACGATCAATTCCAAAGTTTGGCGACCGAAATATTCATTAAGTTCACGTTTGTTAACAGTGATTTTACCTGTGCCCGGTACCAGACGAACTCTAGCAACGGAAGATTTTCTACGACCAGTGCCGTAATATTGTGCTACTGCCATTATATGTTCCTCCCTCTAGATTATCGTACGGAAATTTCTAAAACTTCTGGTTTTTTTGAGCTGCATGTGGATGCTCAGGACCAGCGTATACGTTTAATTTACGGTATTGTTGTGCACCCAATTTATTTTTTTGGAAGCATACCACGAACTGCCATTTCAACAACACGTTCAGGTTGTTTTTCAAGCATCATGGACAATTTAGTGAAACGGGAACCACCTGGGTAACCAGAGTGACGGAAGTATTCCTTTTGTTCCAATTTTTTACCAGTTACGCGAATTTTTTCTGCGTTTACAACGATCACATGGTCACCAGTGTCTACGTGTGGTGTGAAAGTTGGTTTATTTTTGCCCCGAAGAACTTTTGCAACTTCGGCAGCAAGGCGTCCTAAAGTTTTACCTTCAGCGTCAACAACATACCATTTCCGTTCGATTGTGTTCGGATTGGCCATAAATGTAGTTTTCATGCTGCATATCCTCCTAATAACGTCATAATTCTACCAAAATCAGCTTGTCCTTTGCTTCCGGGGCTAATGGAAACACGACTAAAGCTTACTCAAAATAGTATACAGATTTTGGTGGTTCATGTCAATGAAAATTTAGTTTTTATTAAGCTTATATATATCCACTTTTATTCAAACATTCCTGTTTTAGGATTCCAATAAGCGCTCTCTATTACTATATCTTTTTCTACACCACTATCACTAATTATAGTTACAGTCTCAAGTTCTTTCTTTTCAATATTATTAGAGATATTAAAAGTATTAATGTCTTTATTAAAGTTAACTTTTTGGCCATTAATCTTTACAACTATATCTCCAACTTTTAACCCAACTTTTTCAGCAGGACTATGTGGTTCAATTTTTTCAATCGGATAGCCTTTTTTACCTTTTTCATGGCTCAAAGTATATCCGTTTGTATAACCGCCATCAAAGTGAAGTTTGATTTTATTTAAAATGATTTTTTCTGATTCATCAGTGCTAGTTATTTGATCATCAAACTTCCCTTTATTGGGATTATATAGTTCAGTGCTTTCAAAATAAGACACCTCCACACCTACACGATTTAATGGTGTAGAAATAGAAAAATAGGTATCGCGATTTGTTTTCACCGATGATTCACCAAATAATCCAACTCTAAGTTTTTTTGCAGACTTAAACACAATCGTTTCATAACTACTACTTCCCATTTGCAATGAGCTACCATAATTAGGAATAAGACTAACCGTTGAATTTGGATGCCTCAACGCTCTATTTGTTAAAATATATGACTTAACCTCTATTGGAGTTGCATTAATAATTTTAACTGATGTAGCTACCGCTGTAGATGCAGCAAATAAGACTAATAAACCTGTACACAAAGCCCCTTTTTTAAATCTCGATATTACCATAACCAACCCTTTGTTAATAATACATACAATACAACACAATATATACAAAAACCCGCAGTGCATAGCACTGCGGGCAATAGCGCCAAATTATTTGGAGTACAATTCGACGATAAGTGTTTCGTTAACTTCGATAGGAAGTTCTTCACGTTGAGGAAGACGAGTGAAAGTAGCTTTGAAGCCTTCCAAGTCTTTTTCAATGTAAGGAAGTTCGAAAGAACGAAGTTCTTGGAAATTAGTTTTGAACATTTCGTTGTCGCGGGAAGCTTCACGAAGTTCAATAACGTCACCTGGTTTGCAGGAGTAGGATGGAATGTCTACACGACGACCATTTACCAAAATGTGGCCATGGTTTACGATTTGACGAGCTTGACGAATGGAGTTACCGAAGCCGATGCGATATACAAGGTTATCAAGACGTTGTTCCAAAAGGATCAACATGTTTTGACCTGTAACACCTTGCATTTTTTTCGCTTTATCATAATAGCGTACGAACTGGCGTTCTAGCAAGTTGTAGTAAGCTTTAACTTTTTGTTTTTCTAATAATTGTGTGCCATACTCAGACATTTTTTTCTGACGTTGGTCTTTTTTGACGCGATTCAAGGCTTTTGCGTGACCGAATACGTTCACACCAAAGCGACGACAAAGTTTGAATCGAGCCTCTCTTCTCGTTGCCATGTGATTATCACCTCATAAATTAATATATACTTGTACCACGACATAAAGGTACTTAGTAATAATATCACTTCTTATGCCCCTATGTCAATTAGTTCTACCTATAAATAGCATGTGCAAAGCAGATTCTTTCGCCATACTATTTATCATTATTTTTTTACTCACCTATCATAGCATTAGAAACGAAATTTCTTATAAAAAGAACCGCTCTATATCTATTCTAATTAATTCATCGCCTTTTATAGATTTAGATGAAAAAATACTTATAGTATGCTACAATACAATTAATATAGGTAATAAGTAGTAATGTGAGGTTTTTATTATAATCGGAGTACCGAAATGAAAGAATTACCAACCATGCAAGAGCTACAAAGTTTTATTACATATAATAAAACAGGTAGCTTTACACTAGCAGCACAAACGATGAATATCACCCAATCTGCTTTCAGTGCGCAAATGAAAAAATTAGAACGACTTGTAGGCGTTAAATTAATTTCTCGCTCCACCCGCGGCAGTCGTTTGACGCCAGAAGGTGAACTATTCCTGCCTGAAGCAGAACTCGTATTGGACACATTGGAGAGAGCCATACAATCCATCCGTTTAGCTAGCAAAGTTGAACGCCCTATCCTAAACATCGGCGTTCTTCGTAGCCTCGGCGACATTCGCCTCAACGGATATGTATCGCATTTCTTTGAAAACCATCCTGAATTTTCTGTATCTATTTACGATATGGAAGAAGAAGAGCTATTGCTCGATTTACGAGAAAATCGTATCGACATTGCCCTTCTCTATTTACCCAATAATAAGGACATGTCCTTATATGAATCAAAAGCGCTACGGGAAGATGAATTTGTATATTATGCGCCAAAATTGATTGATCAAGTTAAAGAAGCTACGTTAAAATCAATTCAACAATTCCCACTTTTAATGTATCCACCTAAATATTTTATGTACCGTACATTAAAAGCATATGTAGGTAATGGTCAACAAAATCTACACATCCGTGGTAGCCGCTTATCTAATCCGTACACAATGATCGATTATTGTGGTAAGAATGAATCTGGTTGCATCGTAGCGCGTCAAATTCTCGACGCCCTCAACATAACTACTGGCTATTTACCATTAGAAAAACCATTTAAGTTACAAGTATGTTTCGCATACAAGAAAAATAATTCTAAAACTGAAACGATGCATACATTTATGGACTATGTCCATCAGGAATCCCCTGCGAGATTATAATACTCAATCCCTCGTTTTAATAGCGAGGGATTTTTATTGTTTTCAAACTCAATAATCTACTACTGACAGGGTACAACAACCATGATACACTAATATGAGATTTATAATCATTGTGAGGTATATATGTTATTATCTATATTCTATTTTTTATTAGCCGGTATCGCCGAAATTGGCGGCGGATATCTCGTCTGGCTCTACATGCGCGATGATAAAAGTCCTCTATATCTACTAGCAGGCGCCATTATCTTAATCTTGTACGGTATAATTCCTACATTTCAACCAGAGGCCAGCTTCGGCAAGGTCTATGCTGCATACGGCGGCGTATTTATTGCACTCTCCATTCTATGGGGCTGGCTTGTCGATGGATTGCGCCCCGACATGTATGATATTATCGGCGGTCTAGTTTGCCTTGTAGGTGTATATATCATCATGTATGCACCGAGATAACTCAATATACAAGATTTATAACAACCATACTGAAAGCGACACATAGTGTCGCTTTTTATTTTTGAACTGCACACATCTGAATTTATAACACAAAAAAGCAGTTATCCGAAGATAACTGCTTTAGCTTGGTGGACGATGACAGGATCGAACTGCCGACATCCTGCTTGTAAGGCAGGCGCTCTCCCAGCTGAGCTAATCGTCCATGTGGTGACCCGTCCGGGAATCGAACCCGGGATACCGCCGTGAAAGGGCGGTGTCTTAACCGCTTGACCAACGGGCCATGATATGAAATTGGCTCCCCGAGTAGGACTCGAACCTACGACCGATCGGTTAACAGCCGATTGCTCTACCGACTGAGCTATCGAGGAACATTAGTGGAGCGGGAAACGAGATTCGAACTCGCGACCCCCGCCTTGGCAAGGCGGTGCTCTACCGCTGAGCTATTCCCGCATATGGTGGACGATGACAGGATCGAACTGCCGACATCCTGCTTGTAAGGCAGGCGCTCTCCCAGCTGAGCTAATCGTCCATATTGGTGACCCGTCCGGGAATCGAACCCGGGATACCGCCGTGAAAGGGCGGTGTCTTAACCGCTTGACCAACGGGCCAAAGTTGGTGACTCACCCGCGACTCGAACGCGGGACACCCTGATTAAAAGTCAGGTGCTCTGCCAACTGAGCTAGTGAGTCATGAATGGCTCCCCGAGTAGGACTCGAACCTACGACCGATCGGTTAACAGCCGATTGCTCTACCAACTGAGCTATCGAGGAATGTATGGAGCGGGAAACGAGATTCGAACTCGCGACCCCCGCCTTGGCAAGGCGGTGCTCTACCGCTGAGCTATTCCCGCATACAGAACCGATAATTACTATATCATAATTACCTTCTGTTAGTCAAGAACTAAACCAGGTCAGTTCTGACTGCCTTATAATAATATCAATTTACACATATAGTGTCAATGGTTTTTCAATGAATTTCCTATAAAAATAATACGAAATCTATATGATACAAATCTACGTAATTTATAACAAACATATAAAAGAGGACTTTCAAATATATACCTCCTTTACTATTTCTTAAGTAAAGGAACTATATATCATGAAGTCCTCTCTATCATTATTTAATATCTTCTTGTCTACCTTTACCGGCACCATCCTCAGCGGCACGAACCTCTGCTTCTACGAATGTTTTCATGTCATTTAACATATGCATAGATGCATCTACGATAGATAGCCCCATTGTAGAGCCTAAGCCTTCATCGATTTGTAAATCATAATGTAATGGAGGTTTTTCATCTAAAAAACGACATTGTTCCTTATGAATAGGATCATCGTAAACAGCGGATGAGAAAACATAGTCTTTCACCAATGGTTCCATCGTCACTGCTGCGAGTACAGCAGCACCAGTTAGTGCATTATCGTATACCACAGCCATACGATGACTAGCAGCACCTAAGATAAAGCCTGTTAAGAAAGTAATATCGAGGCCACCTACTACATGAAGCAAACGCAATAGCGCAGTGCGACGGTCGCTTTCAGATAAAACAGACCAATCAGCTACAGCAATATCAAATGGATCTACAAACGAATGGATGTGTGCAGCACGCTGTGCAATGGTAGGTCCATTATCAAATTCTGTCAATAAAGTCTCGTACGATACGCCTGTAATGGTAGCGGTCGTAACCAACGCATCAAGAAATGTGCGTTCACCTATATTACCTAAGGCTACCACTTGTAGGCCTGCTTCATGTAATTTATCTGCATAAGCAAAGCCCATTTCAAGCGCCTGTTCCAATTCATCATAACTAATAGAAGGTTCTACGCCAAAGAAGTGGGACCCATTACGAATAACTCGAGAATCAATATTCGCCAAATGATTTGTATCTTGTTCTAAGCCAATATTAACAATGTAAACCGGTGCTTGTAATTTAAATGCCGCCCCTTGCGTAGCACTCATGCCTTCATTAAATCGTTTTATTGCATTTAAACTAGTATGTCCATGTTCAACATTTTGAGGACCGTCTACAAGATGGTCTGCGCCTACAATAAGAACACCATATTTTAAATGATTTGGTTTAGGATTCGCCAATACGCCTGCAAATCGTTCAGCTATCGTTTCGAGCATAGCCAGGCTATAAATAGGTTTGGTTAAATTATCAATGCGATACCGGCATGTTTCCATCGCTTTCGTATCTAATGGTTGAATGTTAAAAGCTCTCATGCCTTACCTCCTGTGACAGACTTATACATATGCACTGCAAGGTCAAGCATCCCCATTTGAACGGAACCACCAGAGGCTTCCCCTAAGCAAAGACCTAAGTCCACATAGGCTTCTAATCCAAGATTTTGCAATGAAGATTTAGCCGCTTTTTCTGCAGATAAATGAGAGGCCATAACGTAGTCCATGGAGGCTGGAACCAATGTTTTAGCCACCAGTGCACAAGCAGATGTATTAAAGCCATCGATGATGACCATACCATGATGAGCAGCTGCCCCCAAAATGACACCTACAATACATGTAAATTCAAATCCCCCTACGGCAGCCAAAATACCAATGGCGTCGTCCTTTGGGATATCCTTATATTTAACTAATACATCATGAACGATGCGTTGTTTTAATTTAAGGCGCTCATCGGAAATATTCGTGCCTCGCCCAGTGGCCTCTTCTGCAGTAAGACCGGCAAACTTAGCCGTCATAAGCGCACTAGCTGTCGTGTTGGAAATCCCCATTTCACCTACAAGAAACACATTGTACCCGTCAGCCATCTTTTCTTGAACCAATTTGATGCCCGTTTCAATACCTTCGATTGCTTGTTCCCGCGTCATAGCCGGTTCTTCTACAAAATTCTTTGTGCCCATCCCCAACTTATGAGAACGCAGTCCAGGGACCCAGCTCATATCCGCATCAATGCCCATGTCGATAACTTCCATATGCGCACCACAATAATTGGCTAAGGAATTGGCACCCGCCCCTTTGGGAATTAAGTAATTTTGCGTCATACCAACAGTCGTTTCCTTTGGATAGGCACTAACCCCCATATCGGCAACGCCATGATCGGCAGAGGCAATGATCATACAAGGTTTTGGAATTGTTACATTCTTTTGATTTGTAGCTGCCCCATATTGAGCCACCATATTGACGAGACGTCCATATTGCTTACTATCTGACGCATCATTCCAATTCTTAATAATATGTTGTTCAATCTCTTTACTACGACTGTGAATCGCGTCGCAGGTTTCTTGTAGTAACCCCATAACAACTCCTCTTAATTATTCTTAATTTGTCCCGTCAAGTACGGTAATTTATTTCTAACAGCTCGGCTTCTATGTAAATAGTCTTCTAAGGCTTGGCCTTCGTCTTCTTGTGAAAGTATTTCTTTTACCCGACGAATTTCGTCTTCCATTTTAGACAAGCCTTCTAATACATTATGACGATTCCCATAAATGATTTCACGCCACATGGATGGCAAACCGCCGGCTACACGCGTACAGTCACGGAATCCACCTGCGGATAAGCGCATACGTAATTCGCCGAGTTCATCGCCACCAGATACTTGTGTTAAAATGGCGGCTATCAGATGCGGCATATGGCTAACCATCGCTAAATACGCATCATGAGCATATACATCGACAAATTCGATACGGGAACCAACGGCACGCCCCATATCAGCCAATTCTTTAGCCACCTCTTCATTATACACATCAGACGCCTTATCCTCTAATACAATCCACCCCATGCCTTTAAATAGGTTTTTATGAGACACTTCATAGCCGCCCTTTTCAGATCCCGCCATAGGATGAACAGATACGAAAAAGGTTCCCTTTGGAATAGATTCATACACGGCGCGTACAAAATTTTCCTTTGCACTGGATACATCTGTTACCACCTGACCTGGTTTAAACAGATGAGCCACCTCTGTAAAAAGTCGAGCATTAGTATCTGGCGGCAAGGAAAACACTACGATATCCGAATGCTCAACGAGTGGCTCTACCTCGGTCCAAGCTTGGGATACTACCCCATCTTGTAATGCTGCATCACATACCTCTTGTCGGCGTGCATACCCTACTACATCATAATCTGTATAGGCTTTCAACGCCTTTGCCAACGAACCACCCAACAAACCTAACCCAATGATACCTACGGTTTTACTCATATAAACCTACTTTCACAAGCGGCCCTATATCTCCAATATAGAAACGCAAACAAACTATATCACTACACCTCAATAAGGCGTTTTTCTTTCCATTTTCCGCTATACCAGCGATAGATAAACAATACACCTCGTAAAATCTCATCAGCAGCCATAGCAATCCATATGCCTACAAGGCCCCAGCCCCAATAAATACCAAATAGGTACGATAATGGCACAGCACATAACCACATGCCAAAGATACCAACTAGCATTGGGGTACGAATATCACCTGCGGCCTGTAAACAACCGACCATAACGATATTGACCGCCCGCCCTAGTTCAAGGAAAATCTCAACCAAGAGCACATTATGGGCTAAGGATAAAATTTCAGGATCCATTGTAAATACAGATAGAACCGTATCACTCGTTATATAAAAGAACGTTGCCAACCCTACATTGATAGCGATGGCTAAAAACATAGAATGCCACACGCGATTCGTTACTTCATCTTGCCGTTTAGCGCCCATCAAGAATCCTACGATGACTTGCGATGCATTCGATAAGGCTATGGTATACACATAACACAACATGGCGATGACATATACATAAACCTTCGTATTAATCACAGTTAACCCTAGAATATTGACCATCTTCATAATCGTCGTTTGCGATAATTGATAGCTCAATGTTTCACCGCCAGATGGCACACTAATATGGAGCAAGGATTTAACCGTATGCCAAGGAAAGGGTCTTAAATAAGACGTGCTAACCTGCAACTGCAACAGTGTCTTGAACAGATATACGATGATAAGAAGGCCAATGACCTTTGAAAGCCACGTAGAAATAGATACACCGAGTACACCAAGACTCGGTATCGGGCCATGACCGAAATTAGAATATAATTCGTTCCTACATGGATAATATTCATAACGAGTGCCACATACATGGTAATACGCGTCAACGAATGGCCTCTAAATACGGCAACCAATGCATAGTACATGGCCTGTATTGGTAATCCTGCCGCTACAATAGTCGTATATAACGATGTATCCCCCATCGTTTCTGGTGGTATCCCAAGCCATGTAAAAATCCATTTATGGCAAGTGATGAAAAACACCGCCGCCACAGAGGAGAATACAAAGTTTAGCACTAAACTAACGGTACAAACCTCTGATAACTTCGACTGATTTCGAGCGCCCAAGTATTGGGCAATTAATATCGTTGTAGCCGTGCTCATAACAACGATGAGCATGATAAAAATATTTAAAATTTGATTCGCATTAGCTACAGCGGCTACCGCCTGTGGCGAGTAATGACTCATCATCAGTTGGTCGATATTGCCGACGAGCATTTGCAGGAATACTTCGATAAATATAGGCCAGCTTAAGGTCCAAATAGACAAGCTAATGCCTTTTTCATATGTTTTCATAGTATCCCCTTTATATTACACATCAAACTTTATCAACTAAAAGAAAACACCTTTTGCTTTTTCTTTAGTCTCTTGATCTGCTATGAATGGAATTCTTGTGGTTCTACCTTCCTTAGCAGCTACAATTTTTTTGAATGGGAAATCGAATATTTCTCGATTCCAAGTATTTACCGCATCATTATATAACGTTCTAGCAGCTGTAATTTCTTTTTGCAAATATGAATTTTGTTGCATTGCATCGCGAATTGTATCTTGGCTTTGCAATTCTGGATAATTTTCTATAGCTACATTTAATGCTCTCGTCGCTTTATTAAGCTGAGCATTTACATCGCTTCTAGATTCTTCACTAAAATTACCACTTCTATACTTTGCAATATCCACAAGAATATCTTTATCTACTTCGATAGATTTTTCTACGAGTTTAGCCGCATTAGAGAGAATGACAACGCGTTGTTCCATATAGTTATCAATTTCAGATGCTGCATTTTGAATTCGTTGTTCCATCATATTAAATTCAGAACTAATTTGTTTTAATCGCCACCAAGGATAAACAAGTACAACCACACCTATAGCAGATATGAGATACTTGTCTATAACTATCCCTAAAACGATGCCAATTACACCGATAGCCATTAGAATCGTAGGTATCAATTTTTCAAAGCCACTTGTTTCTACGGGAATCACCTTAGCAATAACATGTACATCTCTGCCTTCTGCCATAATCTCTGGGTTCATTTCATCAAGTTGATTAGCCATTTTACTTACCTCCATTTTGTTCAAAAATCGTATGTAATAAGTCTACTAGAGACTGATTATCTTTATAGAGTTTCCCTACCATAAAAATGTCCATAGGCAAAGGAACCATTTTTGTTATTTTCGGATCGTTGGTAATGATTCAATTCTTTAACACGCTTGAAATCATCGTCAACTGTATCTACTTCTGCTACTTCAATAAGTTCATGCTTTGTAACCGGCACATACTCATTCCACTTAACTGGTACATAATAAGTTCTACCATTACCTGCTGTAACAGGAACCTCATCCACATGCTCAATAGTCCTATACGAATAAGCATCTACCTTAATAATTTCCGAATCTGCCTCTTTTTTATAGTGACTCGTTTTTAGCAATGTTTTTACATTACTTCTCTGCGTTGCATCAGGAGGAATAAATAACCCAAGGTTCATCTTATTCGCGAGCATTTCTGTAATGTAATCATTATATTTAAAATCGTAGGATTTCTTATAAATATAATCAGTAGAAGCCATTTGTTGATATACAGGAATTGCTAAGACTGGCAAAAAAATGAAAAAAATACATATGCTCAAAATAGCTACAGTTAAAATTAATGAATTTCTCTTTAATCTTTTCAAAGGAGAAATCATAGTATTGTGATGGTACGGTATCGAAATTCCAATCCATAGAGTTATCAGTTAAAATTTCATTGATTTTACATTGTTTATTGAAAACAAAGTCATCACCATAGGGAGAATTCTCAAAAATATCTTTGTAATTACTTTGTGCTAATGGGGTGAATAACACGCGGAACTCGACCTCATTATTTCGGTCTAATGCATTAAATTGTGCATCGAACTCTTCATTTGCCAACGCCTGAAAGTTTCCACCATCTTCTAAGGCATCTTCACTTTTCTTTCTAAGCCCTGCAATGCGTTTGCCAGTTGAATCTTCGCACCTCCAAAATTAAATAAACCTTTTTCTGGTGGTCTTCTATGGAATATTAAATTCGGTGCTGCATGATTACCATATACCAAGGATATTCTATCCGCATAATATGGACCAGGTCGTTTTAAAGTGGCACGAAGTGTTTCACTTACATCTCTAGTTTTTGTATTGCCATCAGAATCTATATATTCTTCTGTATAGACGACCTCACGAGTACCTTCATATGTATAATCATCAATCCAATGGATAATACGCTTAATAAACACAAAAGGATTTCCTAAAATATCTCCGGAAGTAATATCCAATGTAGAGCGATTTACATCATCTTTTTCTAAAAAGCCATAATCTTTAACGAGCTGTTCATAACGTTCCATATTAAAATTGGAATCTAGATGAATAAAGGGAATCGCCTTTTTTATAAGTTCTGCGGTCATTTCACTATGAAATAATTCATTTAGAGGCTCCATCATTTCATAGCCGTCCTCACGCATTTGACTTAGCGTTGCATCTAAATCATTCAGTTTCTCTTCGAGGCTCTTACGATTAGGTCGAATCCAATATACATACAGCCCCTATGCATAAGACTATAATAGCGATACATATAACGATGGATAGAATATCCATTTGCGGTTGTGAAAACTGATACACACCATAAATAAGTGCGCCTATGCCCACAATGAAATCGATAATTCGTACAATACCAAATCGTTTATATGTACTGTTAGACTGATTTCGATTCTCCGAAACATTCGTATACTTATCGATTAAGTCTTTATTTTTATTAATATCAACCTGTGATTGATTTACCAAATCTTGAAAATAATCTTCTGTAATACCTTGGAATGTATCCTTAAGACTTTCTCTGTAATACTTTAGTGGTTCTAGTAATGCTTCATTATATTCATTCGACACGTT
>BNJU01000201.1_pt1 | contig 60141 bp, 57 predicted proteins | sample 8539281 | NCBI WGS metagenome assembly BNJU01 (sample SAMD00202456, study PRJDB9452) | human saliva metagenome | isolation source: human saliva | place: Japan
GGCTTTGGACTATTGTTCGCACACTCTTTCTCTGTGTGAATATTCTTCGCGAACCCCGAGGTCAAGCCGGTCTGAGACAGTTCTTTCTTCTGCGTATTTTTACGGTCTACTCATTGTGAAGGAATTTTATTTACGGGTAAATATTCACCCTGCCCTAGTTGCGGCGGTAATTAGCCGCCACCTAGAACTGTAGGCGCAAGGGGTGGTTCGAGGGGGCGTTTCATGACTCTCACACGCCACAAAGAAGTACCCCCATCAGCACTTTTGGGGATGCGCACCGGTGTATGCGAGAGGTGATTGAGGTGGTTTATCCACAATTTTTCGAAAAATAGAGCAAAAAATTCAAAAAATACGAACACTTTAGTTTACATACAGACAATTTATTGAGCTTTAATGCTTTTTAATGTTTTCTGAGGGTATGACTCTCTTCTTTCTCGACCACCACAACACCACCGACGCGCTCCCCTACCCCCGCGTACTCCGACTCGACGGCGAGGCGGCACCCACCGGAATACAGCTGCACCCCGATAGCGCACACCAGCAGGCTCTAGAGCAGGCACTCAACGAAGCTCTACATCACCCTGCACCCGGCGCGCACACTCAGGCACAGGAGACGACGTTCCAGCTACTCCCCGCGCACGATAAGAACCCGCCGGCGCCTCGAATGCGCCAAACAGCCACATCCCGAACGAATCTCAAACTCCGGGCGCGCCCGCCGTCAGCCTCCTGCACATTCTGCGCGGACCCGACGCGGGCGCAACCTTCCCCATCAGCCGCGGCCGCACCAGCCTCGGCAGGGCGGCGCTACCTACCCGTGGAGGAGAACAGCCGCACCACATTCACCTGCAAGACCCCTTCCTCAAGCCGGTGCACGGCAGCTTCTACGCCGATAGCTCCGGCATCCGCTGGATCGAAAAATGCCCCGCCGCAAGCGAGGGTAGCGAGAAGGTGCAGAGCAGTATGAAAGCACAGGGCGGCAAGAAGGTGCAGAGCGCCGAGCCGCGCATCCTGCGCTGGAACGAGCCTTTCCGCCTGGGCTCTTCACTTTGCATGCTCACCTCACCCGGTGCCGACGGCGAACGCACCGCCGAGAAGGCGAGCGTCACCGGCGCTACCCCCGATTCTTCCTCTGGCGAGCCCGCGCAGACGCTCGCTCCCCTGGGCGATGCCGGCAACCCCTTCGAGCCGGTGGTGGTGAACCCTCCGGCGCCGCGTAAGCTCAAGCAGATTCTGTTGAGCGTGTGCCTGCCCATTGTGGTGGGTCTGATTATTGCCCTGGTGACCGGCATGTGGTTCCTTCTGCTGATGTCTGCGGCGTCTTCGCTGCTGATGCTTCTGCATTTCTTTGGCGGTCGGGCGGAGAACCGTGCCGCATCGCAGCAGACTCATCAGGCGGCGCTGCAGGAGAAGGAACGTGCCCTCGCCCTACCGACCGCGGGCGACCTGGCGATTTCGGGCCCCTCTGCCCTGCATGATGCCGTCTACCCGGCTATTGTGCTCGGGTGCGGTCCTCGCCAACCATACCTGCGCGGCCGCAACCTCCCGCTGGGCACGCTGGAGAAGCAGAATGCACCCCACTATCTACCGCTCCCCACCCCGGCTCTCGGTCACTATCTGAAGCTGGAGGAGGCGCATCTGCGCGCCTACCTGGTGCAGCTGGTGGCTGGCTATCCGGGTTCGGTGCACGTTCTGCTGGCTGACGCTGATAGCGCTGATCAGCAACGAATCAATCGTCTGGTGCAGACTCTGGCTGTGGTGCCGGGCGTGAGCGTGCATTGTCTGCCGGGCGTGCAGCAGGAGAAGTATCTGCAGGCGCTGCAGAGCAGCTTGCAGTCGGAGCTTTCCGCATCTGTTCCGCCGCTGGTTCTCATGCCCCTGCGGCGAGCGCTATCTACGCTCCGCTGCTGACCGCACTGGTCTCTGGGGCGGTCGCGGAGTCTTCGCACTCCCGTGCGTTCGCCTCCCCGCGTGAGCAGAAGATGAACGCCCCGGCGCTCTGTGTGTTGGGCAGTGCTGAGGGTGATAGTTCCGCCCATGCGCCCGGCGCGCTTTTTGGTGCCGCCTGGGTTGAGTGCGCGAGTGAGGGTAGCCACCGTCAGAGTATCCGATACCGTGCGCAGGGTTATGCGGCGCCTGCGGTGCAGCCCACCGAGGGTGTCTACCAGGTGCACCCTCTGGCGTGTGAGGGTCTGTGTCAGCACGCCGATGGGCTCAGCGTTGAGGCGTTCTGTGCCGCTCTTGAGAACCTGTACCGCGCCGGCTGCGAGCAGGAGCAGGGCGCGCTCAGTGAGGCGCAGGTGCACCAGTCGGCGCATCTCTTCTCGTCCCTCCAGGTCTCTTCCCTCCAGGCGCAGAGCGCGCGGCAGATGAACCGCACCGATGACATGGCGGTGGAGTCTGTTCTGCTGCGCTGGTCCGCTCAGCGTTACGCCTCCGATATTCGCTGCTACCTGGGTGTTTCTTCGGGCGGCTCGCTGAATATTGGTTTGTCTGAGCACGGCCCGCACTGGCTGCTCGGCGGCACGACCGGTGCCGGCAAATCGCAGCTGCTGCGTTCGCTGGTGCTCAGCGCTGCGCTACGTTACCCGCCCGAGCGCCTCGGCCTGATTCTGGTGGATTTCAAGGGCTCGGCGGGTTTGGGTCCTCTTGCTCAACTGCCGCATGCGCTCAGCGTGTTGAGCAATTTTGATGTGTCCGCGGTGGAGCGTGCTCTCGAATTTTTGCGCGCCGATATTCACCGCCGCGAGGTGGATCTGCAGGCCCTCGGCGTGAACTCCTACCGCGACTACCTGGCGTCTTGCCAGGCGGCGGGTACCACTCCGCGCTACCCCGAGCTACTGATTGTGGTGGATGAGTTCCGCATGCTCATCGATTCCATGCCGGACGCTATGGCTGAGCTGATGCGCATCGCCACCATTGGTCGCTCGCTGGGTCTGCACCTGGTGTTGGCGACTCAGCGTCCGCAGGGTGCTATTTCGCAGGATATTCGCGCCAATATTGCCACGAGCATTTGCCTGCGCGTGGCGAGCGCGCAGGATTCCTATAACCTGCTGGAGCATGAGTCTGCGGCGTATATTTCGGCGGCGCACCCGGGTGCCGGGTATGTGCGTCTGCCGGATGGCCGTTCCATGCCGTTCCGTGCCCCACTGGTGGATGCGGTCCCCTCGAGCAGCGATGCCCGCCCGGTGCAGGTGTTGGGTCTTGAGGAGGGCGGCTGGTGTGAGCTGACTGCCGCTTCTGCGGTTCAGACGTTGGGCGGTAACGAGGATGAGTTGTTGATTCGTTCGGCGCAGCAGATTCGTGCGCTCTATGAGCGTGAGTATGAGTCGAAGACTCTTCAGAAGAATGCGGCGGTTCAGGATGAGTATTGCCCGATTCCGCCGGAGCTTCCCGAGAACACCCCGCTGCCCGCGGTGCAGGCGCCGGTGAGCAAACCGGTAGCGTACGGCAGTGACCCGGCGGCTACCCCGCAGGAACCTGCTGACTCTGGCGCCACATCCGAGGGGTACCTGCTGGGCGAGCTGGAGATTGCCCGCTACGGTGTGCGCCGCCCGATCAGCTGGTCGGGTCAGCAGGCGCTGGCACTGCTGGCGCAGAGTGCCGAACGGGCCCCGATGCTCTACGGGCTTTTAGCTCAGGCGTTCGCCGCCCGCACGCCGGTTGTTCTGCTGACCTCTGACGGTGCGCTCTACCGCGATCTGGAACCCTACGCCGGTGCCTTTGAGTCGCTCGTGGGGGCGCAGGAACTTTCGCATCTGCGGTTCTGCCTGGAGCAACTGCGCACCCCGAACCTGTGGGGTACCGAGGCTTCCACCCGCCCGCTCATTGTCGTGGACGGTCTGGACAGTTGGCTGGAGGCGCTAGTTCGCCAACCCGATACGGAGAACCTGCTCTACGACCTGCTCTCGCAGGGGTGCCGTCGCGGCTATTCGGTGGTGTTCACCTCCGCGTTGAACCCGCGCGGTCGTTTTGCCGCTGCGGCGCATTCCACGCTGTTGAGCCGCCGCTTCCTGGATGCCGACCTGATGCGTTCAACGAGCAAGGACTACCCCACCCCGGCGCAGAGCCACTACTGCGTGGAGGGCGCCATCAATGAGGAGTTGATTGGGGATCAGCCACTGAGCGCTTCGATTCTTTCGCCCTGCGTTGCGGGTTTCCAGGAACTGGTTCAGGTTCTGCGAAGTAACGCCGCGAGCGCTTCTAGCGGATCAGACACTCGCCCCGGCACTCTTCTGCGGCAGTTCCCCGAATACTATCGCATGCCCTCGACCGAGTACATGACCGCGGCCCACGCCACCTGCAATCCGCAGGGCGCTAAGCTCTTGGTCGCGTTTGACCGCCAGCAGATGCCGGTGTGGTTGAGCGCCCCAGCTGGCGCGGTAGTTCCGGTGCAGGGCTCCCGGTCGGCGGGTAAAAGCACCCTGCTGGAGAGCATTGCTCAGCTCAACCCGCAGCTGGATACCCTCGTCCTTGAGGGTTCTGGCGGCGCTACGGGTGAGCCGCCGAGCGTGGAGCGTACCCGTACGCTCCTGGACTCGGCGAAGGAGCCCGCGCGCACGCTCGTGTTCGTCGATGACCTACAGTATCTCTCCCCCGCCGTTCAGCAGCTCCTTCTGGAGCGTCGCGGTGAGTTCCGCGCCATGCTGGTCGCCTACACGCTCTGGCCGAGGCGCGCCTCCTCGCCCCTGCTGGCTGCGCTCATGGGATGCTCGCGTGCGCTTCTGCTCGCACCCGCATCCTTGGCGGATGCCGACATGTGCACGGTGACCGCGCTGCCGCTGGATCGATTCACGCAGGGTGAGCAGCCCGCCGGTCGCCTCGTGGTGGTGGATGGCGCCTCCGTGTGCGCGGCGCAGGTTCCCCTGACGCTGACCACGGCAGCACAGGCTGTAACAGCTACGCAGAAGGTGCCGGTAGGGGTCTAAAGTTGAGCGGTCTAGAACTGAGCGCTCTAGAACCGAGCCAGCTAGGGTTTTACGCGCTAGAGGTTTAGCGGCGTCGACGGCTGTACTTCTCCGCCTCTTCGCCCGATGCCTCGGTGACCGCCTCAATATAGCGGCGGCTGCTGGGCATGAGCACGAAGATGAAGGCAGCCGCCGCGCCAATAACACCCGCAATCGTGATGGACTGGCCAATGTTCAGGCCGTAAGCGCTCACGTTCATGACGAGGGTGCTTGCGGTGACCCACAGGGCGCAGAGGGTAATCAGGATCATGGGCAGGCGCGAACCGAAGCGGCCGCGGTAAAAACGCAGGCCGAAGTAGGTCATGCCCGCGGCAATGAGCACCTGGAGTACGCCGCCCACAATCGCCTGGGCGGTGGACATACCGCTGACGATGAAGGGGTAGAGGATACCGCGAATCAGAATGTACGCCGCGAAGGTTTCGGTCAGAACGAATGCGTAGATGACGTTGAACGGGCGTGACGGCACGGTGGGCTCCTCAGGAGTAGTGTTGGCGGCGGACCGGGGTGTATTCGATCCGATGTGCTGGTATGTTTCCGATGTGCTGGTGCGTTAGCGGGTGGGTGCTCCCCCCGTCTCGGGTGCACCGCCTCGTCATCGGCGCGGTGTTTCAGGGGTAGGTACCGCTTTATATTATGCCTGAGGCGCCGCTCACCCAGCCGCCCACGTCTCGCCTATGAGACGCAACGCAGAAGATGCGTGTCAGCATGCGATTCCCTACCCCGCCCAATTGGACAAAGGTTTACCTAAGTGATAGATGCCTCAGTGTAATACTGAAGTTTTTAGAGAAAAGTACTTGTCACATCCGCTCCAACATGCGAAAGTTGATAAGTCAATTTTCACCCTAACGTTGGGTGAGCATCCCATCAGCGGATGTGGTTGACACGCACACAGGAAAATAGATGTGTCTTGCCACCGCGTGAGACCGTAGATCATGAAGGAGGTCCACCGTGGATTGGCGTAGTCGTGCAGCTTGTTTGGACAAGGATCCGGAGCTGTTCTTCCCCGTAGGAAACACCGGACCTGCCCTGTTGCAAATTGAAGAGGCCAAGACTGTCTGCCGCTCTTGCGAGGTTGTAGACGTCTGCCTGAAGTGGGCCATCGAGACCGGCCAGGACTCCGGCGTATGGGGTGGCACCAGTGAAGACGAGCGTCGTGCGATGAAGCGTCGCGCAGCTCGTGCCCGCCGTGCATCCTAACTTCCGGAGTATTCAATAGGGCATCAAAAGCGTGGTGCAGTGATTCAATATCACTGCACCACGCTTTTGCCATATACAGAACCTATCTAGACAGCAAACTGCCGCCACCCCGTGCTCGGGGCGGCGGCAGTTCTACAAGCCACACAAGAAGGGGCTTAGACGAGCACCGCGGTGATGACCACGCGGGTACCGGTCGGCTCGTTAGCCTCCCAGCGGATTGAGCCGTTCAGCTCGCTTGCTACCAGGGTACGCACAATCTGCATGCCCAGGCCTTCCTTGCCGGTCACCGGGCGGTAGGCGTCCGGGCCGGACTCTTCAATCTTCTTATCGCCCATGCCCTTACCGTCATCGGTAATCACGACGGTGAGGATATTCTCGCCCTCGTCGTTGGTACCGCGAATACCCTCGAGGGTCACGGTGCCGGTCTCGCCATCCAGGCCGTGCTCCACGGCGTTCGCGACAATCTCGTTAATGACCAGCGCCAGAGGGGTAGCGAACTGGCTCGGCAGTGCGCCGAAGGAGCCAATCAGCTTGGTGGACACGTGCTGGCCGGGAGAAGCGAGCTCAGCGGCAAGGTGGAACTGACGCTCAATCAGCTCATCAAAGTCGACGTTCTGAGTCAGACCCTGCGAGAGTGCCTCGTGCACAGTAGCAATCGTTGCCACGCGGCGCATCGCCTGTTCCAGGCCCTGACGCGCCTCCTCCGTGGTCATGCGGCGCGACTGTAGGCGCAGCAGAGCGGACACGGTCTGCAGGTTGTTCTTCACGCGGTGGTGAATTTCACGGATGGTCGCGTCCTTCGTCATGAGCTCCAACTCGCGGCGGCGCAGCTCGGTCACGTCACGGCACAGAATCACGGCGCCCTCACTCTCAAGGCGGGCGCGCCTCTGCACCAGTAGCGGGATGGAGCGCATGGTCACGCGAGCGCGGGCAATAACCAGTTCGGTGCGCAGGTCACTACGACCGGCCAGGACCAGCTGCAGGGTTTCATCCGCCTGCTCACCGGCAGGAAGCATTGCGCGGGTGACATCGGCGAGGTTTCGCTTTTCGAGGTAGCCGGTCATGCCCATGCGGTTGTACATGGAGTTCGCGTTCGGGGATGCGACGACCACACGGCCGGAGCGGTCGAGCACAATAATGCCGTCAATCACGCGGGGGTTGCCCTGGGTGTTGTTCCCCTGGGCGAGGGGGTCGGGCCACAGGCCGGAGTGCACCATGGAGAGCATGGTGTCAGCGGCGAATTCGTAGACCTCGTCGCTGATGGAGGGGTAACCATTGGGGGTAGCGATCTTGTGGCTGGTCAGCAACGCAATGGTGCGGTTGTTGCGCACGATGGGCACGAAGGTGACGTTCACGCGCGGGCGGGCGCCAACGCCTTCACCGCTTCCTTCGTCGGTGTAGGTGCTGATGTTCTGGTTGATCCAGACGCGGTAGGCTTCGTCACGGATGCCGTCTTCCATGTCGTGGTCGATGATGTCGTGGTGGAAGAGGGTACGGACGTTGGAGGGGCGCACGTGCGCGAAGGCACGGAAAGTACTGGTTTCGCTGGGGCCGGAGACGGCATCCGGAGAACTGCCGTCGGCAACGATGTAATCGGTGGGGAACCATAGAACCAGATCGCTCTGAGCGATATCAGAGATGACCTGCCATTCACCCATGATGAGGTGAATGCGTTCAGTGTCGCCGGGACCGAAGTCGCAGGCGCTCATAATTCCTTCTGCAAAAGACATATGTTTGTGTGCTTCCCATGAGTTCGGGTAGGTTCAACTATTTTACGGTTTGCTCGCCGCAATTCCCATTCAAACGGCAATACCTGGAATAGTTTACAGAGCATTTCTTGAAGCATGCTTTTATTCCCAAATATGACGCTGTGAGGTGAGATAAACCCCTCAATTTTGAAGTGAAATATTCGCACTACTCCCCTACCCTAAATCCGCTTGAGACGCAGAAAACCCGACCTGCCGGAGCCTATGAACGGGACACCCCAACAAGCCGGGTCTTTGAGCAGCGCTAGTTTTATCCGACAAGCTTACGCGCCGAGCTTATCTGCAGGGCTTACGCACCGGGGCGTACCGCATACATGCCTTCAAGCATCGCTTCCAGGGACTGCACCACCGCGTGGCGGGGCGCCACTTCCAACAGCGCTTCACCGTTGCGGCGCAAACGATCCATGACCTTACGCTCGTACGGAATCACGCCGGTGAGCGGAACCTGCAGGTAGCGCGCCCAGTTATCGCGCATCTTCGCCTCGGGGTTGAACCCGGCGGCTTCGCGGCGGCTGCGGTTGAGCCAGTACTGCACATCCGTTTCGGGGGCGAAAAGATCCGGGCGCGACTGCACCTCGCGGGCGAGGTTAATCAGGCGCGGCAGGCCGATGACGTCCGCTTCACCGAGCGCAATCACGCGGTCGGCGCAGGCGAGCGCGGTGAGGGTCGCGGCGTTACGGCGCGGTACCGGGCCGTCAAAGGTCAGCTCCTCGTCGACTTCGATGGGGGCGGCAACATCGCAAATGACCAGGTCGTAGCGGTGCTTGAGCCATTCGAGTACCTCAGAGAAGGCGCGGGCGCGAACCTCGGGCCAACGCGAGGAGGAGGTGATGCCGCTCAAGAAGTCGAATGTGCCGTTTTTGAGGGGCACGCGCTCCATGATGGCGCCAGCTTTTTTCTCGTCGAGCTGGGCGCGGTCGGCGTCCGAGCAGAGAATCGCCAGGCCGGATCCGGTGTCCTCGAGCGCCATGAGCGCATCCAGGCTGGGCGCGTAGGTGTCTGCGTCGATGAGGCAGACCTGCTGACCCTGCTGCGCCGCGAGGGCGGCGAGGTTGAAGGCAATGGTGCTTCGACCGGGCGCGCCGTGGGTGCCCCAGACGGTCACAATCTTGCCGAGGCGGTGGCCGGGCTGGTAGCGGGAGGGCGCCTCAGGGTCCTGGTTGATGTCCGGGTGCTGAGGCAGGGTGCCGTCGTTGTTCTCGTTCTGCACGTGCAGGGCGTAGTCACTGCCGGGGGCGAAAGAGTCGACGATGGCGGCGGCCTGGCTGAGCACGGATTCCTCGTTGCTGGGCACAACGGAGGAGGCTTCTGCCGGGTCGTGCGCGCCGGGTGCACCGGGTGCGTTTCCGGCGGGTGCCGCGGGGTCGATTCCGTAGCTTCCGTAGTCGGCGCCGTAGGGCGAGCCGGTGTTTGAGGCGGCGCCCGCGGCGGGGTCGTACCCGTAGCTGCCCGCGCCATAGCCGCCCGCACCATAGCCAGCAGCGCCGTAATCCTGACCGTAGCCGTTGTGTCCACTGTCGTAGCCGTACCCGGCATCCTGACCGTAGGCGGCCTCGGGGTGGTGGGCAACGGGCTGAACGGGCGGCTGAGCCGGAATCTGCGCGGGCACGCCGTAGCCTGCTGCGGGTCGGGCGAGCGCCGCATCCACAGCCTGTTCGAGCGAGCCCAGGATCTCCTCGAGGGGCAGCTTCGGGGCGGATGCGGTGCGCCTGCGTGGGCAGCGGCAGGTTGTCCGGGGCGATAACCGCCAGGAGCACTTCGGAGGCGGCGAGCGCATCCACGGTGGATGCGCTCATTTCGGCGGGCACATGGGCGCAGAGCAGCACGCGGGCGATGCCGGTATGCGCCATGCCGACGGCTTCGCTGAAGTCCTGCACGGTGCGCGCCACGGAGACGCGACCGCGCTGGGATTCGATGCGGTTCAGGAGCGAGCCGTCATCGCCGTAGAGGATGACGGGGATGTTCACTGGCCCTCCCCGTAGGTGCCGGGGATGAGGCTGATCTTGGAGTCGCTATTGCTTTCCTTGACCAGGGCGGCGAGGGCTTCTTCCTTGACCCACAGCTGCACGGTTGCCTTGCCGTTGGCGCCGAGCACGCCCTCGTCGACCGTAACGGCGACGATTTCGGCGTTGGTGACGATGGCGCGGGCACCGTTCTCGGTGCGGTTATCGCTCTTGGTGTCGGGATTGCGCGGGCCGGAGGTCCACACACATCCACGCGCTCGCCTGCCTTCAGCGCGGAGGCGGCGGTGCGGTCAATGCTGACGGTGGCGAGGCGGCGACCCGGGGAGGTTTCGGTGCCTACAGATTCTTTGCTGATGAAGTTGCCGGCGGGGATGCGCTGGGTGGCGATTTTGCCGTTCATCTGTGCGGCTTCGGCACGGGTGAAGTACTTGTCTTTGGCGGAGTCGATGTTCGCTTCGACTCGGGTGAGTTTGTCTTCGGTAATCTTCTCGCCGAGGCGGATTTCGCTTTTGGCGGTGTAGTACTCGGTTTTGCTGTTGTTGGCTTGTACGTAGAGCTGCACACCGGTGATGGAGACGAGCACGAGAAGTACACCGAGGATGAATCGCCAGTCTTTGATGGTGGGCCTTTTGAGGCGTTTGGCGTGGGCTCGGTGAGGGTGGAACGCTTCGTCGCGTTCTGTCGTATGCGCATGATGTGGTTGTGCCTTTCGGTGCGGAAGCCGGCGGTGATTCCTGTGTTGTTCAACTGACCGATGAGCGAGTGGTGTGTTTTCGATAGTGCTTTGGTTGAGTCTGACACTAACCCTAACAGCATATTTCATTTAGTACTCTCTCTCAACAAGAGTCGTGTTTATGAAATATTTTTGAGTCTTGCCCCTTTTGAAGGGGTGATTAGATAACTTTTCGGCTCATATAAGACTTTTTGCAAGCAAATTCCACGGTGATGACATATACTGAAAGTACTCAATAGATGTTCACTACGAACTCTATTTCAAAGGCTGCTAACGGTAGCTAGGGGCCCAGGATTTCACTCACGGAAAGGAACAAATCGATGACTGCACCTCGTTTCCTCACTCTGAGCGACGTTGCCGAGGAGCTACAGGTTTCACTTTCGCAGGTGCGTGCTCTGGTGCGTAGCGGCGAACTTCCCGCCATTCAGATTGGTGGACGTAACCAGTGGCGTATTGAGCGCTCTCGTTTTGAAGAGTACATTACCGAGCGCCACGAGCAGACTCTGGAGGCGATTGCTTCCGGCAAGCTCACCGCAAAGGCTAAGGTTGATTAGTATTTCAACATGCACCTCGCGGGCGTAATGCTCGAGTGCTTTAAAAGGTCCGCTCCTCTCGTTGAGATTTCAACGGAGAGGGGCGGACCTTTTTGTGTTTATTGTTGCTTTCATCAGGGTATTTATGGTTGTCGAGGCGTTTTTGCGGGCGTTCCCACGAATGGTATTGCCCGCTATTTACCCTGCGCCCTAGCGTGAAATACGGGCGATGACTGCGCTAATACGAGCCAGCGGGATGGTGCGAACGCCAGCACCGCCAGGTGCACGGGAGTAGCCGGCGGCGGCGCCCTGCCCGTAACCAGCCTGCGCGTAACCTCCCTGCGCACCGTAGGCTGCACGCGCGTGCTGGTCGCGTTCGTAGATGCGCGGATACTGGCCACCGTTGAGCAGTCGCAATTCGAGGAAGTCGGCGCCGACTCGCTCGATCACGCCGTCGTAGCTGACGGTGCCACCTTCGAGGGAGAGGCGGACGGGTTCGCGCGCCATGGCGAGGGAGCGCAGGGCGAGCTGGATTTTCATGCGGTAGCGTTCGGGGCGAATATCGGCGCGCCCGGGAGCGATGCCGCCTTCCCACCAGAGCATTCCGCGCAGGGGGATGATGATGTTCTCGCCGCGCGCTTCGATGCTGACCCATTCTTCGCCGACCATTTCGAGCTTGCCTTCGTAGGTTTGCATGTCGGTGGCGCAGATGCGGATGGGGCCGCCGACCTGTGCAAGGAGGCGGTCGTCAAGGGTGATGGTGGAGTACTGGACGCGGGCGACTTGGCGGGCGTCCTGTTCCATATCCCAGGCGCGTTCGGAGGCGAGGCGCGCCTCAATGTCTCGTAGGAACTTTTCCATGCTCATACTATGACCCTACCCGAGGAGGGGTGCGGATACGAACCGGGGCCTTTTTCTGGTCAGACAGTGACTCTCAAGCCTGATTTTTGAAGCAAATTCCACCAAATTACATGTTTTTCATACATTTTGATGCTTTTTGCTTCATTTTTGGCGCGACTTCCTGTATAAATGAAGCAATACCAAAAGCTATCAAACACACCGTTTGGAGGTCATCGTGGACCATCTTCCCACTCCGGGCTCAGCCCCCGAAGCCTTCGCTTCACGCCGACCCACCGCGCCTCGTACTGTCGGTGCAGGGGTAGCCAGCACCGGGGTAGCCGCCGTAACCAGCTCTGCAACCGAGTCCGGCGCTAGGGCAAACTACCAGGACGCACTGCTCTTCATCGCCCCTCCCCTGCTTTCGGCGGCGGTCTTGGGCGCGTTGAGCGTGAACCTGCACCGCATCCCTTCGGCGCATCCTCTTGCTGACGCTTCGTTGCTCTGCGCTGGTGCGGCGGCAATCCTTATTACCGCCTGGTGGTTCATCAGCTTTATCTACGCGCTCTTCTACGCTCGATCTTTGCGCTTTTCGAGCCGCAACGCTGACCGCTCGGTACTGAAGGTTCCGGCGTTTTTCCGTCCGCGCTTTATGCGCCGCATTGTTCTGACACTCGGCGGCACGGCCCTTGGAGTGGGGGCGGTCTTGGCTCCCGCGCAGGCTGCGGTGGTGACGCCCGGCAACGCCGGGGCAAACGGCACGGAGGGTCTGCCGCGGACAACTATTTCGGCGGTCATGGTTGCAGACTCAACGGGTACAGCGGCGGCAGACACCAGCTCTGATTCGCCCTCCACTCCCCCGGCTCTCTCTGCTGAGATTCCCGATATTCCGCTGGCTCCTCAACCCACGGAGGCGGCAGGCTCACTGCAGGATCGCAGCCCGTTCTTCTCCCCTCCCCGCGCTGAGGCGGGCACCTACTCTTACACGGTCCAGGCGGGCGATACGCTCTGGTCCATTGCCGCCGAGCAGCTGGGTGAAGGCACCGATGCCTCCACCATTTACAACTACACTCTCGATATTTACGAGGCGAATAAGGACGCTCTGGGCCAGAACGCCGAGCTGCTTACGAGGGGCAGGTTCTGCAGATTCCCGATCAGCCCGTTCATTAGCCCCCTCACTATCTCTATTCCGCCATCTCAAATCCGCTGCCTCGGTTCTTCTACCTCGCCCGTTAGCTTTTCATTCGCTCAGTCTCATTCGCTCAACCCACCTCACACATCTTTCTGTACCGAAAGGAGCCGTCATGAGCTTCGCCAACCTTCTCCCCCGCGCCCCATGGACGCCGCCGCATTCCCCGGCTACCCAGCATTCTCAGCCCGTCAGCCCGTATTCAAAGCGTCAGGAGGCACGCGCCTCCCAGCCGGCGGCTCAGCCTGTGGCTGCCGAGCAGGCCGCTCCGCTGCCGGAGCAGGGACAGGGCACGATGGCTCTGGTGCAGAGGCGAAACAGCTCCTCGGTCTATTCGCTGCTGCCGCTGCCGCGTTATGAACAGCATTCGGCGCAGCGCCCGCCGGTGGCGAGGAGGGGCCGCCCGTTGCGTCCTGCGGATGCGCTGGCTCGCCAGCTGGAGGGTCGTTGCGCGGGTGTGGCAATTGCTTACCTGGAGATCATGTCGGCTCGTCGTTCGCGTCAGCAGCTGGCGCAGTGGGTGTCGGCAGATTGTTTCCACCGCCTGTTGCCGTTCTTCCCGAAGAACCCGCGTCAGGTGCGAAAGGAGATGCTGTTGACTCTTCCGCCGGTTCTGTTGCGGGTGCGAGCGCAGAGGGTGCACGAGGAGCTTTACGAGGTGGTGGCGCTGCTGCGTTGTGCGGATAAGGTTCGCGTGGTGACCATGCAGATGCGCCTGATTCACGGTATGTGGCTGATTACTTCCATCGAGCAGCCGCAGAGCCGCGTGGACGAGGACTAAGGCTTCCCCTACACAACGCGCCCAGGCACCCACAGACATGCCCAGACACCCTCAGACATACAGAGACGCGCAGAGAGGGTGCGAATCCGGTATTGGATTCGCACCCTCTCTGCGCGTCTATAGCGTTTCAGTTTTTAAGCTGAGACTACTTTTCCTTCGAACGCTCCACGTGAACCTGCTCGTGGCCGTCCTCATCGGGGGCGGAGTACTGCAGGAACTTCGGGCGCGAAGGCTCAGCCAGGCGCACGGCGGAAGCCTGAGTGCGTTGCTTGGACAGGTCCAGGTTGAACAGGTAGGTCACGGTCTCTTCACGAATCGCGCCGAGCATCGCCTGGTACATGTCGTAGCCTTCACGCTGGTACTCGACCAGCGGGTCACGCTGAGCCATTGCACGCAGGCCGATACCTTCCTTGAGGTATTCCATCTCGTACAGGTGCTCGGGCCAGCGCTCACCAATGACGGACAGCATGACGCGGCGTTCAATTTCGCGCATGCTCTCTTCGCCGACACTCTTTTCACGCTCATCGTAGATGAGGTGTGCATCCGCCAGAACTTCCTTCACGATCTGGTCGCGAGTGATCTTGGTGCGGTCGCCGGCGTCTTCAGCCAGGTCGTCCACGGTGATGGAGATGGGGTACACCTGCTTGAGTGCGTCCCAGAGCTCGTCGAAGTCCCAGTCCTCGGCGTGGCCTTCAGAGACGCGGGCGTCAATGATGGTGGTCAGTACCTCGTCCACGAAGCCGGAAATCTGTTCCTTCAGGTCGTCACCGTGCAGGATGCGGCCGCGGTCCTTGTAAATCGCTTCGCGCTGGCGGTTGAGCACGTCGTCATACTTGAGCACGTTCTTACGCTGCTCAGCGTTACGGCCCTCAACGTTTGCCTGTGCGGTGGCAATAGCGCGGCTAACGATCTTGGAATCCAGTGCGGAGTCCTCGGGGGCTGCCGCCATGAGGCGGGTTGCCATGCCGGTGTTGAACAGGCGCATCAGTTCGTCGGTCAGCGACAGGTAGAAGCGGGACTCGCCCGGGTCGCCCTGACGGCCGGAACGACCGCGCAGCTGGTTGTCGATACGGCGGGACTCGTGACGCTCAGTGCCGAGCACGTACAGGCCACCGAGCTCGGTGACTTCCTCGTGCTCTTCCTTAGCGGCGTCTTCGCAGGCCTTCAGGACCTCGGGCCAGCGTGCCTCGTACGCCTCGGAGTTGGTGTTCGGGTCCAGGCCGAGCTCACGCATCTTCTCGACGGCCTCAAATTCGGGGTTACCGCCGAGCATGATGTCGGTACCGCGACCAGCCATGTTGGTTGCCACGGTGACGGCGCCCTTACGGCCCGCCTGCGCAACGATAGCTGCCTCACGCTCGTTGTTCTTTGCGTTCAGCACCTCGTGGCGCACGCCCGCCTTCGCCAGCTGGCGGGAAAGGTACTCGGAGTTCTCCACGCTTGCGGTACCGACCAGAATCGGCTGGCCCTTTTCGTGGCGTTCCTTAATGTCCTTGACCACGGCCTTGAACTTGGCGATTTCGTCGCGGTACACCTTATCGGGGTTGTCGATGCGCTGCACACCCTTGTTGGTGGGGATGGGCACCACGCCGAGCTCGTAGGTGTTCATGAACTCTGCCGCTTCGGTTTCCGCGGTACCGGTCATACCGGAGAGCTTGTCGTACATGCGGAAGTAGTTCTGCAGGGTCACGGTCGCCATGGTCTGGTTCTCAGGCTTGATTTCGACGCCTTCCTTCGCCTCAATCGCCTGGTGGATGCCGTCGTTGTAGCGGCGGCCCGGCAGAATACGACCGGTGTGCTCGTCAACAATCAGGACTTCGCCGTCAATGACCACGTAGTCCTTGTTGTTGGTGAACAGCTCCTTCGCCTTAATGGAGTTGTTCAGGAAGCCAATGAGCGGGGTGTTCTTGGATTCGTAGAGGTTCTTCACACCCAGGTGGTCTTCCACCTTGTCAATGCCGGATTCGAGGATGCCGACGGTGCGCTTCTTCTCGTCTACTTCGTAGTCTTCACCGCGCTTGAGCAGGGTCGCGGCGATGCGCGCGAACTCTGCGTACCAGCGGTTCGCCTCACCGGCTGCGGGGCCGGAAATGATCAGAGGGGTACGCGCCTCATCAATCAGGATGGAGTCCACCTCATCAATAATGGCGAAGTTGTGACCGCGCTGAACCTGCTCCTCCACGGTCCACGCCATGTTGTCACGCAGGTAGTCGAAGCCGAACTCGTTGTTCGTACCGTAGGTGATGTCTGCGGCGTACTGCTTACGACGCTCGTCAGGTTCCATGGAGGAGAGAATCACTCCGCACTCCATGCCGAGGAAGCGGAACACGCGACCCATGAGGTTCGCCTGGTACTCAGCCAGGTAGTCGTTCACAGTCACAATGTGAACGCCCTTGCCGCTCAGCGCGTTCAGGTACGCGGGCAGGGTCGCGACGAGGGTCTTACCCTCACCGGTCTTCATTTCGGCAATGTTGCCCAGGTGCAGTGCAGCGCCACCCATCACCTGCACGTCGTAGTGGCGCTTGCCCAGGGTACGCTTGGACGCTTCGCGGACTACCGCAAAGGCCTCCGGCAGCAGAATATCGAGGGATTCGCCGTCCTTGACGCGCTCGCGGAACTTGTCGGTCTCTGCTCGCAGTTCCTCATCGGTCATAGATGCGAAGCTGTCCTCGAGCGAGTTCACCGCCTTGGTGTACGCTTCGAGCTGTCGCAGAACCCTCTTATCGCCGGTTCGGAGGATTTTCTCCAAGAAAGATGCCACTGAGCTTCTACTCCTTGCTTGTTTCAATACCCTCACCAAGGGCGCGCGAAAGTGCGCGCGGTGAGGCCTTCCTACATATTGTATGGCAGAGCCGCCTAATTCGCCCGTCCGAGCTCTTTTTTACGCTGTGCGCCCACGAGGTGACATTTGGTGACGCTCGAATCTTTCACCTTCCGCTTGAGGCAGAGCCGCCCCATCCAGCTGAAGGAACGAACATGTAGGCTACAGGAACGGGCACGTAGAAGGCACAGAAAACCCGGGTACCTCAACAGTACACAGAGTACTGTCGGAGGCACCCGGGCCTTGAGCCTGCTCACTGAGCATGCCGCCTGAGAGAGTCATGCACCTCAGCAATCAGCGGGTACGTTGGTTTTACTCGTTGTCCAGAGTGATGATGCCGTAGCTCCAGCCCTTACGACGGTATGCCGCAGCCGGTGCGCCGGTCTCGCTGTCAATGTACAGGTAGAAGTCGTGACCAACCAGTTCCATACGGTCAACAGCTTCTGCGGGAGTCAAACGCTCGCCCTTGAAGCTCTTGTGGCGAATCTCGATGGGAGATGCTGCCTCATCGGCAAGGGTGACCTCGCTGTTATCGAATGCTGCTTCTTCCACCGGAACATCCGGCAACAGAATCTCGGTAATTGCTTCGGTGACCACGGGAATCGAGCCGGTAGCGTCCGCCACGGAAACGGGGTGCTTGCCACCGCGCTTGTGCAGCTTGCGGCGGTCACGTGCACGGCGCAGACGCTCCAGGAGCTTGCCGTAGGTTTCATCGAAGACCGCGAACTTGTCGTGACCCTGGGCTTCGGAACGGAGGACAGGGCCGGTACCAACAACGGTAATCTCAACGCGGATGGACTCGCCACCCAGATGACCGTCCTTGCTGAACTTGACGTCAATGTCCTTCACGTTATCGCCGAGCTGAGCGAACTTCTGAACCTTCTCGCTCACGTATTCTTCCAGGCGTTCGGTGACCTTGATATTGCGGCCGTAGATGTTGACTTCCACGATCATTCCCTCCAGGTTGGGGGCTTATACCGCGTCCGGCTGGACCCGGTACGGGGGATCGACTCCAATGCCGTTCCCTTGTATATATTCTAGTACGGAACATGGTTTATATCACTAGATATGACAAATATTTAGCTCAAATAATAGCTATTCGTCCGTCTGCGAACTTTATTCGCCAAAAATCGTGTATCTCTTGCAACTAACTACAAGAAACGCTATGTCTGAGCTTTTTTCGGTACCGCCGCCACGGCGCACACGCCCAGCACCCGCGAACCTGATTCCTGCAACACGCGTACCATCTCAGAGGCGGTCGCGCCGGTAGTCACCACATCATCACAAATAATGCTCACCCGCCCCGCACACAGGGCAGGTTCCATGACGCGCAAGGCACCGTGCATCCGCTCGGCACGGCCCACAGCGCCCAGGCTCTTCTGCTCGCTCTTTGCCTCAGAAACGCCCAGAAGAGAAGACACACGAGAAGACACCATACGAGAAGATGAGGAGGCGCCGCTCCCGCCCCGCGGGCGAGGGGCATAACCGATAACATCCACGGCGCGCACCCGCACCGATGCGGGCAGACGCTGATTGAGCTGATGCACTGCCTCCTGCACCAGAAGATTCGCCGGCGCATAGCCGCGGCGGCGCACACTCTGCGCCGAGGACGGTGCCGGAATCAGCAGCACCTCAACCGGTGCGGCGGAGGTACCTACAGAAGAGATAGAAGACCCCGGCGCGTTCTGAAGCTCCTCCCGGTGCGCCCGAAGCAACTCATACACGCTACGCGCCAACCCCTCACCCAGCAGGGGCAGCAAGTCAGTGCGGCCCGCGTTCTTCAACGCCAATAGGGGACGCGGCATGATCCCCTCATAGCGGGATGCCGCACGCACCTCAGGAACACGACCAGCAACGCTGTCGCCAGAAGATAGGGGCTGCAGAACCTGCACTCGCTCCACACGCGCCAACGCCGATTGCAGCTGCGGCAGACACGCCTTACACAGCGGCGAGCCGGAATCATAGGCGACCGGCACCGCACAGCACGGGCAGGTACGCGGCATCAGAACCTCGCCCAAAGACCCGCCAGCGCTCCTGAGAGCGCCAGCAAGCCGGGTGAGGGACCCATTCACGGGCTTGTTCAAACCACGCTGTCCTGAACTCACCGAAAGCAACCTTTCCGCGCGCTATACCCGGTGCCCCCAGGCTAACCGGCGTAACTAATCTCGTGCAGAGTCGTATCCAGACGGATCCAGCCGCGCTCCTCCATCAGGTAGCACGAACCGTCAGAACGATGGGCAATAATATTCGACGTATTATCCGCCGTCGAAATGGTCATCACACCATCCAAACGGTCCAGCTTCGTCTCTTCACCGCTGAGGGAAATCACCTCAGACTCACCATTCTTCACGTTCACCACCACGACGCTCTGGTCGCCAGCCCAACGGGCATTACGCGGAGTCACCGAAGAGCTCAGGCGCACCATCTCCGTCAGACGCAGAGGCTTGCCGGCATCATCACGCACAATACCGGAAATAATCACAGCCGACGCACCCTCAGTAGAGGCCACAATCGCTATGCGGGCACCATCGTGAGAAACGTTCACGCTCGTAAAGCTCAAATTACGTTGCCAGGACAGGCCAATATCCACGCCGCGCTCACGCTCATTCGCGTCCTCGGAATCCGGCTTGAAGGCACGAACAATGCCCCCACCATCAGCAGCCCACACCCAGCCGTACGCATCAAAGCTGGGGGCAGTCAGCGCGGTACTCTGCCACACGCGGCGGGCAGTACCCTGATACACCGTGTACAGGCTCGCAGCATCATTCGCCAAGCAGGCGTAGACATCAGCCGAATAGCCCATCGCCGGGGAGCTCAACTGGCTCACGCCACGCAGAAGCAACTGCTCACCCGCATTGCTCATATAGTCATCGCGCGCCACCATCTGGCCGTTCGAATTAATAGCAACCGTGCGGGCGGGAACACCCGGGTTCAGCTTCACCGCAGAAAAACCGCTCGGTGCATTCTCAGGAATCAAAGTGCCGTTGTAGAACACCTCGGTCTTGCCCAGGCCGGAGAAGTTCTCCAGACCGTGCATAATCTGCTCACGCACACGCGCCAAACGGTTATCGTCCAGGCGCTCACCCGACAGGCGAACCAGCACATCCTGGTTATCGCTCATGCTCGCGGTCTCAAGGCTCATCGACTCGTTCAACGCCGAGAACGCGACGTCCTTCAGGTAGGACGCCGGACCAATCATGAGGGTACGCACCAACATCTCAAAATAGCGGTCCGTATGCGGGAACCAACGGATATCAGGCACAGCATACCGGAAGGCACGATCATAGAAATACAGGCGGCACGGGCTAAACACACGCTCAAACTCAGTGCCGTCCAGCCACAAACCATCCGGGCACGAGTTAATGCGCCACTGGTTATCCTCCATGACCATCGTGAAATCATGAGTCTCAGTCTGAGCCTCCGGGAAGGTGCTCGTAATACCCTGACTATTCACAGTCGCCGTCTGCTGGAAACGCACATGATACATGCCCTCAGCATGGCCGCTATCGTCACTACGCGCCTGCACCGTATTACGGTACACACGAGTCGTACCCATAGGATTCCAACGGCCCGCAAAGGAAGAGCTCAAATACTGGCGCGCCACCGCATAGTTCTCGATGCTATCCACACCGGCACGCACGAAACCCTCAATAATTGCCTCGGGGGTAGCACCGGCCAGCGGACCCGGCGCACGCGCCGGAGAAGTATTAACGCTCTTCACATCCAGACCGCTACTGTGCTGAGTCACTCGGTCGTTCGTGGGAAGACCCGCGCAAGAGCTCACGAGCGTCGCCAAAGAGACCGCACCCCAAGACAGCACGGCGCGTCGAGAAACAATAGCCCTGTGAGACATGGAGGTCTTAACCTTCCTCTACGAACAAAGACAAACAATCACCAGCTAAGGCTGCAGGCCGTCGCAGTTCGGTGAAAAGATAACCACAGCGAAATAACAACACTGTGAAAATACATCTGCATTGATTGTACTGGGTAAACAGTGCAAATACGCAAGGATAAGCACAAATACAATCGCACCGGCCCCAATCCCCTGCTCTATGACAGAGATCGGAGCCTCTCGCCTACCGGCCTTTAGAGGTCAGCCTCAATGTTCGTACGAGGAGCGATATTAGGCAGCGTATCCTTCGCGGTTGCCGAACGATGCGCACTCACCTCAGGCTCACCCGTCACCAGGACCGGCGACTCACCCAAGGCGCACCGTGCACCAGCGGCAGGTTTATCGTGAAGCAGGCACCGCGGCCCTTCTCGCCCCACGCCTCAATCGTGCCGCCGTGCAGACGCACATCCTCAGCAGCAATTGACAAGCCCAGACCGGTACCGCCCAGGGTGCGCTTACGCGAAGTATCAGCACGCCAGAAACGGTTGAACACCTGAACGGCCTCATCCTCAGACAGACCGATACCGTGGTCACGCACCGCAACGCCCAGGTTCGTGGCGTTCGCACCCACGTACACGTCAATCGGTCGGGATTCGCCGTGCTCAATCGCGTTGTACAGCAGGTTACGCAGCACACGCTCAATACGCACACGGTCCATATCCACCATGATGCTCTCATGGCTCGTATGCACGTTCAGCTTCGTGTTCGTACGCTCCAGGTGCGGCAGAGCCTCCTGCAGAATATTCGACAGCACACGCATGAAGTCTTCAGTATCGATGGTCAGCATTGCACTACCGGCATCGAAACGAGAAATTTCCAGCAGATCAGCAAGCATCGATTGGAAACGATCCACCTGATCGTGCAGAAGCTCCACAGTGCGGCTCAGCGGCCGGTCCATATCCTCACGCGAATCGTACAGAAGCTCAGTACCCAAACGCACCGTCGCCAATGGAGTACGCAACTCATGCGACACGTCAGACACAAAGCGCTGCTTGCAGAGTCGACAGGCGCTCCAGCTGAACAATCTTCTCCTGCAACGAATCAGCCATCAGGTTGAACGAATAACCCAGACGCGCCGCCTGATGCTCACCATTCACCGACACACGCTGATCCAGGTCACCGGCAGCCAGCTTCTCCGCCGTAATAGCGGTCTGCGTAATCGGGCGGACCACAAAACGAGTCACAATCCACACCACAGAAAGCACCACAGTAAGCAGCGCACAGAAACCACCAAAAAGAACAAAGTTAATATGCGCAATCGTGGCGGAAGAATCCGTCATATCGTACACAAGGAACAAACCGTAATTAGGGTTCTGTGCAATAGAAATATGTGTACCAACAATAAGCACCGGATAGGTACGCTCACGATTATTTTCGATAGTCGTCACCGTAGACGTCTGCCAGAAAATACCGTCTTTATCGCGAACAGTTGTTTTGAAATCATTCGGAATACTCGAAGAATTCAAAGAATTATTACTACTCTGCTCGGGAATAAAGCCCTGCTTACCTTGACCTTCCAAAGGCACAAGAATCCAATTGCGCTTACCCGAACTACCCGCATCCAAGACGGTCAGGGTACGGCTCACATTACGGCGAATCTCGCTGTCACTACGAGCCTCAGAGGAGTCCAGCACACTCTGAACGTTGCGGAAACCACTCTCCGATTCCGCCAGCGCCTGAGACTTCTGATTCTCAAAAAGACTCGACGCAATCTGGCTCGACAAGGACCAACCCACCATCAAGAAGCTCAGGAACATCATGATGCCCGCAGTAGCCAAAGCACGGAACTGCAGAGATTCCTTCCACAGACGCTGAGCGCGCTGCATCAGGCTCCTACGCGGCTTCTGCGCCTTACGCGGCTTGGAAGTGCGGGTACGCGAAGAGGCGGAGGCTACCGCCTCCGCCGTCAAAGCGCCGTGCTCATGGCTCGACTTCGCAACAGACAATCAGGTTATCCCTTCGCCTATGAATAGGTTCCGCTTAGCTACCGGAAGATCCCACCAGCTCGGCCGGAATCTTGTAGCCAACACCACGGACCGTCTGAATGAAACGATCCGCACCCAGCTCATCAAACTTAGCGCGCAAACGCTGGACATGCACGTTTACCAGCGAATCACTCACATCAGTGTAACCCCAGACCATATCCAGCAGTTCCTGGCGGCTCAACGCCTGACCCGGGTGACGCACCAGCGCAGCCAGCAGGTCAAACTCCAGAGGAGTCATCGGAACCTCAGTGCTGTGGTACTTGACGGTACGGCCGTCCATATCCATAACAATATCGCCAATGGACACGACCAGCTGGCGGCTCTCACGCGGACGCAGACGAGTACGGATACGCGCCAACAATTCAGCATGCTAAAAGGCTTCGCAATGTAATCATCAGCGCCAGCCTCAAGACCCTTAACAACGTCTTCAGTGTCGCTTTTAGCGGTCAACATAATAATCGGCACATTAGAAGAGCGGCGAATTTGCTGGCACACTTCAATACCGTTCATGCCAGGAAGCATCAAATCCAAAAGCACCAAATCGGGAGTGGAGCGCATAAAAGTTTCAAAAGCGCGGCCGCCATTTTCGCAGAAAACAGCGTTAAAGCCCTCTTGCGCGAGCACGAGGCCAATCATTTCCGCCAGAGCATCATCGTCATCAACCACCAAAATGGTGTGTGCGTCGCTTGCGCTCACAGTACCTCCCTATAGAAATGTCGTAAATACTTACATAAAAATGCTGATTATCTAATCATACCGCGCACTCAGCCAATGCACGGGCACATTCTGTCACACGAGCCAGCGAAGCCGTGGCATCCAGCACACTCACCGTACCCGAGGTGGATGCAGAAGGCACAAAACCCGTTTGCGGGCGCTCATCAGCCATCAAACCCACCGCATTCAACTGCGTCGGTTCAAGACCGACCTCGCGCCACAGGCTGTACAGTCGGCGCGCCTGATCGGGAACCCGCGCAGAAGTCACCACCGGCAGCCACAGCTGAGCATTCGCTTCCAGAAGTTGCGCCACGGGTTCCCAGGAACGAGGGTCGCTCAGCGGCGGAACCTGCAGCATGCCCGGCCCCTTGAGGCGAGCACGGTCAGGATGCAGCAGCAAAGCACAGGGAGCGGCGCCCTCAACCTGCATAGCTTTCAACAGCGCCAAAGCGTCAAGGGCGGGACCGGGCTGGGTCAGTAGCTTCTGCTCCTGCACCGGTTTGAGTGCGGTGCCGTCAATATCGAGGATGAGCTGCAGGTTGAGTTCGGCAAAACGCTCCGCCACCTGACGGTACACCTGCTGATAGTAGTGAGGTTGCAACGCCGACAGGGAACGGAAACCACTCACGGTAGGAATGGCCCCCTCCATCAGAGGCTGAAACTCCGACTCGTCCAGCTGCACGGCAATCAGCGCCCGGGGAGCCTGCAGAGCCTCACGCAGAGACTCCGCCCAACGCTCCAGGCCTTCCAGGAACGATTCCAGCAGGTCACGGCTCGCCCCTGCATCACTGATAACGCGCTCGCCGCCGGGTAGGTAGATGCCCGCGGCAAGAGTCAGCGGTCCGACCAGCTGAATCTTATACACCGGGGCCTGTCCTGAGCCGAAACGTTTCTTCTGCGCGCCCACGCGATCAGCTAGAAGATTGATATCCGAGAGCAACCGGTCCTGAGCCAGGGCAGACTCGCGCGCTCCCCTGCTGCCGCTATGCACCATGCGCCAGCCAAACGAGGCGCCGTCAAAGGCAAGTCCCTCGCACACCGCCAGGGTGCGTGCCAGCGAGGTACTCCGCCAGCCCAGCGCCGGCAGATGCGGCAGGAACGGCAGGTGCGGGGCACCCAGCTCGCCTTCTACACGGGACATCGCCTCAGCCAAATCATCGCCGGGAAAATCGCCCCGGCCGCTGGCACGCGCCAGCGGACGCTCAGTAGCGAGCGCGGCAAGGTCCTGCTCGGTCAGTTCGTCCCCTTCGGGGGCGCGGTACTCACCGGGCAGTAGCAGGCGCTCTGGCGTCGGTTCGGTGCGTACGGCCTGGCGGCTGGAAGATTGAGTGGGCATAGGAGTGTGTCCAGAGGGGTCAGATGACGTACAGATTCAAACGCAATGATGCGAGAGTAGCGCGGTACTATCCTTCGGACTTCTCGGCTTCAGATGCCTCGCCGTCCTGGTCAGCATGCTCGTTCGCGATACGCACGTGGTGGCGAATCACCTCAGAGATGATGAAGTTCAGGAACTTCTCCGCGAATTCCGGGTCCAGGCTGGATTCCTTCGCCATGGCACGCAGGCGAGCAATCTGCGCCTCTTCACGGCCGGGGTCGCCGGCGGGCAGGTTGTGCTCAGCCTTCAGGATGCCCACGCGCTTAGTTGCCTGAAAACGCTCCGCGAGGATGTGCACCAGCGCTGCATCGAAGTTGTCGATGGAGCGGCGCATGGCGAAGAGCTCCTCGTAAACCTCCGGCGCGACTTCATCACCCATGGAGGTGGCGTGGGGGTCAAATTCGCAGGAAGTGTTTTCGGGGCTCATCGGTCTCTCCTCAGTTCGGTTGTGGTCTTCTGTGGGTTGCGTTCAAGCAGGCTGTTGCGGCAACAGCTGGGAATAGCGGGGTACGCGGCTATTTCGGTACGGCTAGTCGGCGCGGCTATTCTGTGCGACTAGTCAGCGCCGGTAGAGGCGCCAGCCGACAGGGTTTCCTGAATGTCTTCGCGGTCCAGCGAGTAGGCGCGGGCGATGGTGGACTGACCCAGCACGCGGGTGCCCTGGTAGAGCACCATGGTCTGTCCCGGTGCCACGCCGGAGAGCGGATCCAGTAGGCGCACTACGGTTTCCAGGCGCAGTGCGCCTTCTTCTTCAGCTTCGGGGTCGGGTGCCCAGGTCATGTACGCCTTGGCGCGGACCGGGTCAGCGTGCGCGCGCACCTGTGCGGTCACCTCGAACTCTTCGCTGCGGGCGCCCAGCTGTGCGGGCTCTTCCAGGAAGCGTGCCGCCTGTTCCACGGGTACGCCCGCCCAGGTGGCGCGGATACCGCGGATTTCGTGCACGGCAAGCAGCTCACGGGAGCCGACGATAACCTCGTTTTCCTTGGGGCGCACCTCCAGCACGAAGCGGGGCTTGCCGTCGGCGGCAGGGCGGCCAAGTGCCAGGCCCTTGCGCTGGCCTACGGTGTATGCCTGCGCGCCGGGGTGCTCGCCGAGCACCTCGCCGTGGGTGTCCTTGATGAGGCCGGGGCGCATTGTGATGTGGTCGCCCAGCCAGGCGCGGGTATCGCCTTCGGGGATGAAGCAGATGTCGTAGGAGTCCGGCTTCTTTGCCACGGAGAAGCCGCGTTCTGCCGCTTCCGCGCGTACCTGTGCCTTGGAGGGGGTGTCCGCCAGGGGGAACCAGGCGTGCTTGAGCTGTTCGTGGGTGAGCACACCGAGCACGTAGGACTGATCCTTGGCCCAGTCAGCGGCGCGGTGCAGTTCGCGGTTGCCGTCTTCGGTGGTGATGACGCGGGCGTAGTGGCCGGTCACTACAGCGTCGAAGCCGAGTGCGAGGGCGCGTTCGAGGAGCGCGGCGAACTTGATCTTTTCGTTGCAGCGCATGCAGGGGTTGGGAGTTCGTCCGGCTTCGTATTCGGAGATGAAGTCGTCGACGACGTCTTCCTTGAAGCGTTCGGAGAAGTCCCAGACGAAGAAGGGGATGCCCAGCTGGGAGCAGACGCGGCGGGCGTCCATGGAGTCTTCGAGGGTGCAGCAGCCGCGGGAGCCGGTGCGCAGGGTGCCGGGCATGCGGGATAGGGCGAGGTGAACGCCGACTACTTCGTGTCCTGCTTCTACGGCGCGGGCTGCGGCGACTGCGGAGTCAACGCCGCCACTCATAGCTGCAAGAATTTTCACTGCCTATCCTTCTGTTCTGTTGAGCCTCTAGAAAGGTACGCCCTATTTGTGCGGGCGGACTTTCCGTTACTGTAGCTACCCATTGTACGCAGGGGCTCGGCGGGATATTGGGCAGTGCACCCTCAGCCAGCCCTCAGCGAACGCTGAGATTGCAGGCTGAGGGCGGTTCAGTATCTTCTCCTCTGGTGTTCTAGTGCCAGCGGGAGGCGTCCGGCAGCTGCGAGGACAGCCCCGCCTTTGCTGCCTGTTCGTAGGCGGCGGGTAGTGCCGCGATGAGGCGTGCAATATCGGCTCCGGTGGTGGAGTGGCCGAGGGTGAAGCGCTGGGCGCTGCGGGCGGTGTCTTCGTCCATTCCCATTGCCATGAGCACGTGGGAGGGGCGGGTCACCCCGGCGTTGCAGGCGGAGCCGGTGGAGCTGCTGATGCCCTGCATATCCAGCAGGAAGAGCAGGGTGTCGCCTTCTGCGTTTTCGAAGGTGAAGTGGGCGTTGCCGGGCAGTCGCTTCTGGCCGGGGTATTCTTCGGTGAGCGGGTTTTCGCCGCTCAGGTGTGCCTTCGGGATGAGCGCGCTAATTGCCGCAACGAGTTCGTTGCGTAGCGCGGCGATGCGGGCGGATTCTTCGTCGAGGTGCTGTATCGAGTGCACGGCGGCCTCCGCGAAACCCGCGATGGCGGGTGCGTCGATGGTGCCGGAGCGTACGGAGCGTTCCTGGCCGCCTCCGTGTAGGACGGGGGTCATCTGCACGGCGCGGGTTGCAACCAGCGCGCCGATGCCCATGGGTCCACCGATTTTGTGGCCGGAGATTGCGAGGGTCGCCACCCCGCTGGCGTGGAAGTCAATGGGGACCGCACCAAATGCCTGCACCGCGTCCGAGTGCACGGGAATACCGTATTCTGCGGCGATAGCGGCAATCTCGGGAATCGGCTGCACGGTACCGACCTCGTTGTTCGCCCACATGACGGTGACGAGCGCGACGTCTTCGGGGTTCTTTTCGATGAGTTCGCGGACGGTCTGCGGGCTGACGCTGCCGTGCTCGTCTACGGGGATCCATTCGAGTCGCGCGCCTTCTGCCTTTTCGAGCCATTCGCAGGGTTTCTTCCACGGCGTGGTGCTCGATGGAGGAGACGAGAATTCGGGTGCGCTGCGGGTCTTCTTCGCGGCGCTTCCAGTAGATGCCTTTGACGGCGAGGTTGTCCGCTTCGGTGCCGCCGGAGGTGAAAATAACCTCGGCGGGGTCGGCTCCGATGGCGCGGGCGATGCGTTCGCGGGCGTATTCGACGGTGGCGCGGGCGTCGCGTCCTACGGCGTGCAGGGAGGAGGGGTTGCCGCCGTTGCGCATCTGTTCGACCATGGCGTCGATGGCGGCGGGCAGTACGTCGGTGGTGGCGGCGTGGTCGAGGTAGACGCGACCGTTCTGACGGTTGGTTTCTGCGCTCATGGTTCCTCCTGCTGGGTTGTTGGGCGGTTTTCCGCCTCGCTTATTTTATCGCGCTCTATCCACGCTCTTCTAGGCGTGTTCACCTGCGGCCGGGTTGGCGAGCGCTACTCCCCCGGGATGTGCGGGGCTGTTCGAGGGCTGTTTATAGGCTGCGCGGTACACTTAGGAGCGTGTTCAAGATTCTTTTCTATACCCCTGAGATTCCCGGCAATACCGGCAACGCTATCCGTTTGGCGGCGATTACTGGCGCTGAGCTGCACCTGGTGAAGCCGCTGGGTTTTAACTTTGATGATGCGCATCTGCGCCGCGCGGGTCTGGATTATCACGACCTGGCGGTGGTGACGGTGCATGAGACCCTTGAGGATGCGTGGGAGGCTCTGGCTCCGGAGCGTGTTTTTGCGTTTACGACCACTGCGTCGACCTCATACGCGGATATTGAGTACCGTCCCGGTGACGTGTTCATGTTTGGCCCGGAGTCGGTGGGTCTGCCCGCTGAGGTTCAGCAGGACCCGCACGTAACTGAGCGTGTGAAGATTCCGATGAAGCCGGGCCGCCGTTCGCTGAACCTTGCCAACTCTGCATCCATTGCGATTTTTGAGGCGTGGCGTCAGAACGGTTTTGAGGGAGGCGCCATCTAGCATGGCTACAGCACACCATAATCTGTCAGGGTCTCTGGTTCAGCAGATTCTGGAGACAACCCCTCCCCTGGCCGAGCAGATTCGTTTGGATCCGCAGAATAGGGAGTTCACGGAGCGGGGCTGGGAGCCGGTCTATTCGGCGTCCCCTCATGCCCGTATTGTGGTGATTGGTCAGGCGCCTGGACGCGCCGCTCAGGAGAGCCGCATCCCGTGGAATGACCCGAGCGGCGTGAAGCTGCGCGAGTGGATGGGCGTGACGGATGAGCAGTTCTACAATCCCGAGCTGATTTCGCTGCTACCGATGGATTTCTACTATCCCGGTAAGGGCGCGCACGGCGATAACCCGCCGCGTAAGGATTTCGCACCCAAGTGGCATCCGCAGCTGCTGGAGCTCATGCCGAATGTTCAGCTGATTCTGCTGGTGGGCGCATACTCGCAGAAGCACTATCTGGATGGTGTGCATGCCCCGAAGGCGCAGAAGAATCTGACGGAGACGGTTCGTGCGTGGGAGTCTTATCTTCCGAAGTTCCTGCCGCTGGTGCATCCTTCACCGCTGAATTTTAGGTGGCGGGCAAAGAACCCGTGGTTCGAGCAGGAGGTCATCCCGGCTTTGCAGAAGCGTGTGGGAGAGGTTCTCAAGGACGCTTAGCCCGCCCGTTCTGCAGTATCGCTATAGTTTTGCCTCGCTCATGCAAGATGCTCCCACCCCGCGTATGGGGTGGGAGCATCTTTATTGTGCGCGTTGTTTAGACTGACCGAGCAGTCTCGTCTGAGCGGATGCTTCTCAGCTGCGCCGCACTGCTACTTCAGGATTAAGGGGTTACTTCTGGCTGTCGGCGTCGCCCAGGGTCACGGTGATGTCATGGGTGGAAGAGCCGCGCTTAATCTTCAGCTTCAGATCAGAGCCTGCTGCTGCGGCACGCACGGTACCGTTGAGCTCGTCGCTCTTGGTCACGGCGTGGCCGTCGGCTTCAATCACGACGTCGCCGGATCGCAGGCCTGCCTTCGCGGCGGGGCTGTTAGATTCTACCGAGGCAATTTCAACGCCACCGGGGATGAGCTTGGACGAGCCCGAACCGGTGTCTGCGGGGCTGTTCTTCACGCTCGCGCCCAGGTAGCCGTGGGTTGCCTTGCCCATGGCAATGATCTCGGAGGAGATGCGCTTGGCGTAGTTGGAGGTAATGGAGAACGCCATACCGTCGGCGGTGCCGCCGTCCTGGCTTGCCTGGCCCTGCGCGTTAATGCCGACCAGCTCGCCCTTGAGGTTCACCAGCGGGCCGCCGGAGTTACCGTGGTTGATGGGCACATCAACCTGAATCATGGGGATGTAGTTCTGGCCCTTCGCGTCAGCAGGCTGCACGCGGTTGACGTTCGAGACTACGCCGGCGGTCACCGATTCGCTACGACGATACGGTGCACCGAGGGCAACCACAGCCTCGCCGGAGACCAGCTTGGAGGAGTCGCCCCAGGTGATGGGCTGCAGGTCCAGACCGGAGGGGCTGATCTTCAGAACCGCCAGGTCAGCGGCAGAGTCCAGGCCCACTACGGATGCGGTGCGCACGGTGCCGTCGCTCAGGCGCACCTCAATGGTGGATGCAGCGTTCGAAGATGCAAGGGTGACCACGTGGTTGTTGGTGAGGATGTGGCCATCCTTATCGAGGATAACGCCACTACCGCCACCGGTGCTGGAGCCGTTTGACGCCATGATGGTCACGGTGGAGGGCAGGACCTTCTTCGCGGTTTCTGCTACGCCTGCCACGGTGGAGGAGTTGCTGATGTTGGAGCTGACGGAGCCACGCGAGGAAGCGCTGGAGGAGCTGTTGTTCGATGCTGCGATGCCGCCTCCGACGCCCGCACCGACGCCGCCGCCGACGAGGGCTGCGAGCAGAGCTGCGGTGAGCACAACACCGGCGCCGTAGCGCTTGTTGTTATCGGTGGCCTGGGGTGCAGGCTGTGCCGAAGTAGCCTGGGCGGTAGCCGCCTGGGGGTAGGTGTATCCGGGCGAAGCGTATGCCTGCGGGTATGCGTTCTGACCCTGCTGGTAGTTTGCCTGTCCGTTCACACTCTGCAGGGGGCGGGTTGCATCCGTGACGCCGTCGTTGCCACCGTAAGACCATCCGTTGTTCTGAGTCATAAGTTCTCCTAGAGTCGCGCGTGTGCGTCGCCCTGGGCGCACGCTATCTTTCTACTGTAGAGGGTGTTTTATGGTGTTCTATATCTTTTTGCTGTTGGTTATCGGGGAGTTCCCTGGGAATTTCTCCCATTTTTTCATTCAGTGCAGATTGGCTGGTGTGGGGCGCCCTGTCGTTCCGCGAAAGTTAGCTTTATTTCCTATACTTTGTCCGCTATTTTTCGTCGCTCTCAGGCTTCTCTTTTAAAGCACTCGGTTTTTCTTCACGGTTTACACAGCCTGACGCGCCCGCATACACAGCTTGAGCACAGGGTCGGTCCGTAATGTTGAAGGCACGTAGAGCCGACGACAAAGGCAAAGGACAAAGGCAAAGGAGAAACCCATGATGATCGGAACCCTGATTTTCTGTGCGATCTTGGCAAGCTCCATCGGTATCGGTGCAGGTATTGTGGCGTGTTGCTCGGGAATGGTGTACCGCCGTCATCGTGCGGAGAAAGCCGCCGAGTTGGCGCAGCCTCTAGCTACCCAGGCGTTGACCGCCGGTAGGTAGCGCATAAAGTTTGATAGTTTTCGAGTTTGATAGTTTTCCGAGGCGGGAGATGAGAGCCCTGCGCCGGAAGGGGCGAGAATCCCCAGTATGTCCCGAAGGGCCAGTGTGAGGACCGGCCCGGGTGTGATAGTGAGTTGAGTGATGATTGATGCGGCGTGAGCCCCTGTATGAGGGCTTACGCCGCATCGTCTTTTAACCGTGATGCGGGCGCGGGAGGCACTGTATGAGGGCTTACGCCGCATCGTCTTTTAACCGTGATGCGGGCGCGGGAGGCACTGGTGGAAAGTACCGGCAGAAAGAACCGGTGGAAAGCACCCGGCGCCCCGGCTACTTCCCTTTTAGTATGCGGTAAGGCGAGGGTGCTATGAGCGGCGGGAGATTAGCTGGGTTATGGTGAAGTTATGAGGATTATTTCTGCTGTTTTCGCTCTTGTTGGCGCGCTGCAGGTTATGCCTGCAGCGGTGGCGTCTTCTTTGGACGGCGCAACCCGCCTGTACGCGTTGCTTATATTTGTTCTGATCTGCGCGGTGGTAGCATTTTTTGCGTCGTTGAGCCCCTCACGCCGTCGTGCGCGTGAGATTAGGCGGCAGGTGCTACAACAACAGCAGAACCAGGCGATGAATCAGCAGGTACCGCCCCAGCAGGTACCGCCCCAGCAGGCGCCTTCACAGCCTGCGCCGCAGCAGGTACCTCCGCAGCAGGTTCAGGGCGCAGTGAGCTACCCGATGCACTATCAGCCGAAGCAGGCTCAACAGGTTCAGCAGACTCAGCAGGTTCAGGTGCCCTCGCCTCAGCCTCCTCAGCCGGTGGCGGCACCTTCCCCTCTGGAGCCGATGCAGGTAGTGGTGAGTCTAGTTCTTCTACAGCCCAGAACTATTCAGCAGAAAGCCCTTCAGCAGAGAACAAGGAGCAGCAGAGCATGCCCCAGAACACCCCGGTACAGGGTGAGGAGCGAGCGCAGCCTGAAGAGCGCCCGCAGCAACAGGCTCCTCAGCAGGCGCCTGAGAGCAAGCCCTCCAATCCTTTCTCTTTGAGTACCAACCACAAGCTCATTTTCCCGCTCGAGAACGCGCAGCGTAGCCGCTACCCCATGGTTCTTTCGGTCGGTACGTCTGAGGATGAGGTCTTTGCCCTACCTGCAATCAACGGTGTGCCGCAGCATCTGCTGGTCGGCACGCAAGAGAATCATGTTCCGCTGAATCAGCGTCAGCGATGGCAGCAGATCGAGATTCTCGAGAACTACCTCATGCGTGCGGTCATGAACCTGCAGACGCTGGAGCGTGCGCAGGTTTCTCCGCTGCACAGTTTCAAGGAGACTGCCCAGGCTGACCGCACGGTGCTTGCCGCCGAGCTGGAAGAAACCATCCGGGTGTCTCGGCTGAAGCTGAGCGGGGCGTTGGAGTTCTATGTATCGTTGCCGCGTTTGGCGGAGACGCCGGGCTCTTTCACTTTTGCCCGTGATCATGCGTTCTCCCTGAGTGCCACCGTCATTAGCCTGACGGAGCAGTGCTTTGAGCGTACCTTCCGTTGGCGCCTGTTGGAGAATACCCTCCCGGATTCTTTGAACGACCGCCTCTACGCGGTGCGTTATCTGCGTGAGAGCGCGCAGAAGCTGGCGGCTTTTGTGGAGCTGAGCGAATTTGATCGCGCCATGCAGCTTGCCGAGACCTGGAAGAAGACTGCTCGTAAGGACTCGAAGATTGATGAGGCCAAGGTCTGGAATGAGATGACGGAAGTTGCCTTTGACGTTCTGCCCCAGTTGCGAGAGCGGGCGTTGAAGGGCGTTCAGTCTACGTTGGAGTTTAGCGAGCTTTTCTACCGTTCCAGCGAGGATGGTACGCACCGTATGCTCCGCCCGGAGCAGCTGAGCGAGTTTGAGCTCAAAGGGCGTGCAGTCCACGCTGGAGGAGCGCCTGGAGAAGGTGCGTCTTGAGCTTCAGGATGCGGAGTTCTGCGCCGCTGTTCTGACCCTGCAGGCGCGCGCTGTCATTGAGCTTCTGGAGGAGCTTCTTCAGATCGAGCAGGACGGCGTTCTGGCGGAGATTGTGACCGATTTGCGGGCGCTTGCTCACCACTCGCCCGACCTTGCCGAGCAGCCCATCCAGACGTTGATGTTCAGCCGCGAACAGTACGCCCCCGACGGGGAGGACCTACCGACCATTGGCGAGCGCATCCGCGCCCTCTCGAGTGTTCCCGAGGTTCTGGCGTTCGTTCACTACGAGGGACCGGCGCTTCTGACGGGCGTCGCAGATCCGTATAAGGCGTTTTCCGGGGAGGGTTCCTCCGAGGGTCTGCTCTCAGAGGAGAAGAAGTTCTCTTCCATGCCGCTGTCGATGTTGCGCACCCATTCGCGGCTTCTGCAGCAGGTGCTTCGCCTGCAGAATCTGCGGTTGAAGCTGGCGTGGGTGAGCAGCTGTAGCGGCTATATGCCTTGGTCCCTGGTTGATCGCCATTTCGTTGGCCCCTCTGCCGCTGATGAGGATTTGAAGGAGCTGACCGAAAATATAGAGGCGCTCGCTGAGCTTCTGGACGCCCGTTCTAACTCCCAGGTGTATAAGGGTCGCGGCGTGCCGACTACGCCTTTCCTGTGGTCGCAGATGCGGAAGCAGGCAGATCGCAGTTCTAGGTTGCTGAATCATGTGCAGTTCTTGGGCTGGATGTACGCCTCGTCTTCACGGGTTCAGGTGGTGGACGGCATGGTACAGAGTATCCACGATGTTGATGCCGCGGAGGTAGTGGAGCATCTGATGAGCAATCTGGAGATTGCGCGTCGGCGCTAATTGACTGAATATCCGGTGAGCCGGGGTCTAGCATGAGGCTAGACTCCGGTTTTCCTGTATACCGGCTCTCCTGTATATCGGCTTTCCTGTATAAAGCCTGGGAAGTCGGTAAACGGGTGGCAAACAGCGGCGCAATATTCTCGTATCTGTGCGTCTGTGTGGCTATGCCACCGCTACACTAATAATGTGACCGGCACTAAGGTGTGCGATGTTCAAGCACACCGTGAAGTGCAGGTCCGTTCATACTTCACGACAACGGAGGAAAGACCATGACCGAGCACGCCTTTGCGCGTCAGATTCGTCCCGCACGCCCTCGCCTGCGCACTATCTTGGGTGCCACAGTGCTGGCGGCAGGTCTTTCTTGTGCCCCGGCGGTTCTACCGGCTGGTTCTGCATTTTTGAGCACGTCGGCGCAGGCTGCTGCCCCGATGCAGATTACGGGCACCACCGTGTACGATTCCACGAACTCTTTGGGTGATACCTCTACCCTGAAGTCTAAGATTTCGGCTCTGTCGAAGAAGCACAACGTGGATTTGCACGTGGTGGTCATCGATAAGTTTGAGAACCCGTCTACTTCTTCGAGCTGGACGAAGGCGCTTGCCACGAAGAACAATTGGGGTTCTGCCGATGTGGTGCTGGTGATTGCTACCGAGTCCCGCCAGGCGTATTTCTTGGCCGGTAGCACCAAGACCCTGTCGAGCGATCAGCAGACGAAGGTGTATCAGAACTACATTAGCCGAAGCTGCAGAACAGCGACTATTCGGGTGCGGCGCTGGCTGCGGTTGAGGGTATCGAGGCTCAGAAGGGCGGTAGCTCTTCTGGCGTGGTGACCGGCGTGCTCGGTGTGGGTGCGGCGGCGACCGTGGGTGCTGGTGGTTACGCGATGTACCGCCGCCGCAAGAAGAAGAACGCTCAGCAGCAGCCTCAGCGTTCCTACGGTGCGCCTCGTAATTACTCCCCCATCCCGGAGGTTCCGCTGGAGGAGCTGCGCACTCGCGCCGGTAGCGCCCTGCTTCAGGCTGATACGACGATGAGCCACGCGAAGCAGGAACTGGATTTTGCGCGTGCACAGTACAGCGACCAGCAGGTCGCCGAGTTTGCTCAGGAGATTGCGCGCGCTGAGGATCTGATGCGTAAGTCCTTCCAGCGTCAGCAGCTTCTGACCGATAGCATCCCGGATACCGAGGCTGAGCAGCGTGCCTGGTTGACTGAGATTATTGATAACTCTCAGGAAGTCACCCGTATTGCTCAGGAGCAGGACGCTAAGCTGGCTCAGCTGCGCAACCTGGAGCAGGAGGCACCTGCCGCTATTGAGGCGCTGGCTCAGCGTCTGCCGCAGCTGCGCGCCTCGGTGGAAGAGATTGCCGCCCAGTACCGCGCGTTGAAGGAACGTTACCTGCCCAGCGCTCTGGAGCCCATCTCCAAGACTCCTACCCTGTTGGAGTCGAACATGGTGCTGTGCGCCGCTGAGGTTGAGAAGGCTCAGGCGACCGTTGCTACGGCACGTTCGGAGGCGGTCGCTCACCTGCGCACCGCCGAGGAAGCCGCCTCGCAGATTCAGGCGCTGGGTGCGGCTGTGCATACCCGTTCGCAGGAACTGGAGCAGGCTCAGCTGGGTCTGAGCACCGATCTGCTGAGCATTCAGCGTGACGTGGCGGAGGCGAAGAGCCTCGCGGCCTCTCAGCGTCGCGATGATTTGGGTGCGGTCGCCGCCGGTATGGAGGCGGTGCTCAACCAGGTCAACCAGAGTGCTTCGGCTCGCCCGAATGACCCGCTGACTCTGGCGAACCAGCTGCGTCAGCTCTCCGCTGAGCTGGATAAGGCAATGACGAATATGCGTGCTACCCGCGAGCGTTCTCGTGCGGCTTCGCAGAACCTGGATCGTACGATGCGTTCTGCCTACGCCGCGGTAAACGGTGCGCGTAGCTACATCAATAACCGCCGCGCTGCGGTGGGCCCGATGACCCTGACCGCTGTTTCTGAGGCGGAGCGTCACCTGGGTCAGGCTCAGCGCCTGGCTTCTTCGGATCCGCTGAACGCCATGAAGGAAGCCAATATGGCTATCCAGAAGGCGACCGACGCACAGAACCGCGCGCAGAGCGAGGTCGGCAACTACTACAACAACCAGAACAACCGCGGCGGTAGCGGCTTCGGCGGCGACCTGGCGAAGGGTCTGTTGCTGGGCGCTCTGATGACCGCAATGAACTCCGGCACCAGCAGCTGGGGTAGCAGCGGCGGCCACAGCAGTGGCGGTAGTAGCGGCGGCAGCTGGGGCGGCGGCTTCAGCGGCGGTGGCGACTGGGGTAGCGGCGGCGGTGACGGCGGCAGCTTCTAACCGCCTCCGCACTGGCTGTCCTGCCGGTGCTGGCGATCCTGCCGGTCGGTTTCTGCAGATTTTTCTACAGTCTGACCGGCGGGGCACGTAGCTTACCTCACCGGTTTTTTCCCCAGTCGGAAAACACCCGAGGCAATTTACCAAAAGTTTAGGTAACAGAAATCAGGCGTGCATCATTTTCACAGCATGCACCCAGAAATCTGCCACATAATTAGTTATACGGGCACGGCTCACGAGGAGCGTAGTGCTCCCCCGCAGCCCGTGAACAGAAAGTAGGAGATTATGGCTAAGCAGACCATCTTCGGCCGTATTGCACAGCTCACTAAGGCAAACATCAACGCTCTGATTGATGCAGCTGAGGACCCGGAGAAGATGCTGGACCAGATGGTTCGTGACTACACCAACAACATCCGCGAGGCGGAAGCTGCAGTAGCACAGACCATCGGCAACCTGCGTCTGCTCGAGAAGGACCACGCAGAGGACGTCAAGGCCGCTCAGGAATGGGGCACCAAGGCTCTGGCAGCTTCTAACAAGGCTGATGAATTCCGCGCAGCTGGCGACGTTGCCAACGCTGACAAGTTCGACAACCTCGCTAAGATCGCTCTGAACAAGCAGTTTGCTGGCTGAGAAGGCTGCACAGGCTGTTGAGCCTCAGCTGGCTTCCCAGACTCAGGTTGTCAACCAGCTCAAGGACGGCCTGGAGAAGATGCGCTCCAAGCTTGAAGAGGTCAAGTACAAGCGCGATGAGCTGACCGCACGTCAGAAGACTGCAGCAGCTCAGACCCAGGTGAACGACGCTCTGAAGGCGTTCGACGTTCTGGACCCGACCAGCGAGATGAGCCGCTTCGAAGAGAGGTTCGCCGCGAAGAGGCACGCGTCATCGGTCAGCAGGAGCTGGCGACTTCCTCCCTGGATGCACAGTTCAACACCCTGGACCAGATGGAGCGCGAGACCGAGCTGGACGCTCGCCTGGCCGCCCTGAAGGCAAAGAACGCCCCGGCTGCTCCGGCTCCCCTGGCTGTGGAAGCTCCCACCCAGACTCTCTAAGCCCGGTCTAGCCTAAGCCCGGTCTAGCGCCTAGCTTCTTGAGCTAAACCTCAAAAGATCCGCCCCGTTCCTGAACTCATCAGGAACGGGGCGGATCTTCTGCGATAAAGGGATGCGAGCCTTAGTTCGCGTAGATGTACAGGTAACCTGCCATCGCGGAGCGGGTGACCCGCGGCGTTGGAGGTAGAACCGGTACCAATACCGTTGGAGGCGACCCACGCCAGAGCCTGGGACGCGTAGCCGCCCTGGTCCTGTGCCGGGGAGCCAGTCGCACGGTACATGAACTCAGCCATGGTGGACTCGGTGACGGCCTCCAGGGGGCGGAAGTCGCTACCGCTGATGCCCTGCTGGCTCAGCCAGAAAAATTTCCTTGTACGCGGGGTGGTTCGCAGGGAACGTCGCTGAACGGCGAAACAGCCGGTGCGTTCACGGCGGGGCGACCAGCCACGCGGTACAGGTAGGTTGCCAGCTGCGCGCGGTTGACCGATGCGTTCGGGCGGAAGGTGCCGTCCGCGAAGCCGAGCATGATGCGCTTATCAGAGTTCCAGCTGATCTCGTTGTAGTTCGGGTCCGAGTCGGACGGGTCGCGGTAGCCCAGCGCGGGGTCTTACCGGCGAAGTCCAGGGAGGACGCCAGGATGTGCGGCAGGTCGTAGTCGTGGTGGCTGAAGCCGTCGATCAGCTTCACGCGGGCGTTAGAGAAGCCTGCGCTCAGGTATGCGTTGTAGCCGGACTCGACTGCGCCTCGTGCGCTCCAGGTGACGGGGTTGGTGTTACCGGAAGTGTCATTCGCGCCAACCCACCAGTACATAGGCAGGCCCTTGGTGGTTGCGTCAGCGTCCACGGAGCCGTCCGAGTCGCCGCCGGCGACCATGATGGAACCGCCACCGTTACGCCATGCGGTGTTGTGGTCGGTCAGCTCGTAGGTGATGAACTCAGCGCCACCGGAGTAGCCCATGGTCCACACCTGAGAAGCGTCCAGGTTGTTCTGGTTGATGAAGGACTTCGCGAAGGAGCGGAAGAACTCACCGTTGGTGTTCATGTCTTCCCACCAGGTGATGCCGTCACCGGATGCGTTGGTGTCCGGGGAGATGATCGGAACGAAGACCATGTTGCGGGCGTTAGCGATCTTGCCCATTGCCGCGAGCATGCCCTCGTCGGGGGTGTAGACCTTGGACTCGTTACGCTGCCAGTAGTCGCCGTCGAAGTAGAAGACCACGCCAACAGGCTTGGAGTAGTCCAGGTTGTTCGCGTACACGTGATACTGGGAGGTGGTACCCGCCGGGGAGGTGTAGCTCTGGTAGGTTGCGGAGCTCATGGTGCGGGCACGCTGAGTGTTCTCGTTTGCTTCTGCTCAGACTTCTGCTCGGCCTTGGGAGCGGCGGTTGCCTTACCCTTGGTGAGCGAGTTGCTCAGAATCTCAGAGAAGTTGTAATCGAAGTGGCCCGAGCCGTTCAGAACGGTCGCGGAAGCGTTCGTGTAGCCGGCGTTGCGGTAGGCGTTGTAGCCGCCCTCAACGGCGCCTCGTGCGCTCCAGGTCTGCGGGTAGGTCTCGCCGGTGCCGTCGTTCGAGTTTGCGTACCAGAACATGGGCTGGGACTTCAGCGTAGCCGAGGGGGTGCCCTCGTCCAGACCACCGCCAGCGACCATGATGGAGCCGCCGCCGTTGCGCCAGGTCTGGGGCTTGGTGTTCAGCTCGTAGGTGATGAACTCGGCGCCACCGGAGTAACCCATGGTCCACACGTTGGAGGAGTCCACGCCGTTAGCCGCGATGAAGGAAGACGCGAAGGAGCGGAAGAACTCGCCGTTACGCTCCATGTCTTCCCACCAGGTCACGCCAGCATCGTAACGGTTAGCATCCGGGGAGATGACGGGCACGAACAGCATGTTCTGTGCAGCGGCGGAGGCAGCCATCTGAGCCAGCTCACCGGAGGGGTCGTAGACCTTGGACTGGTCGTTGCGCCAGTAGTCGCCGTCGAAGTAGAAGACCACGCCAACGGGCTTGGAGAAGTCCACGCCCTCAGCGTAGACGTGGTACTGCGAGGTGGTACCAGCAGGGGAGGTGTAGGACAGGAAAGTCTGGTTGGTGCGGGTTGCTGCCACACCGGATGCTGCCTGAGTAGCCTGTGCGGTCTGCGCGGGCTGAGCGGAAGGCTGAGCCGCCTGGGTAGCCTGCGCGGATGCCTGAACAGCCTGTGCGGACTGGAAGGTAGCCGAGGGGGTTGCCTGGGCGGTGTAGGTCTTCTGGATGGGCTGAACCGCGGTCGTTGCGGGAGCCTGCTGAGTCTGCTTTGCCTGTTCTGCCTGCTGGCGGATCTGCACAGCAACCTGCGAGAGGGTGGGCTGCACAGTGGAGGTGAACAGGGACTTGGGGGCCTGGGTAGCTGCGCCGGGGATGTCCTGAACGACGGGTGCGAAAGCCGAAGCGGGTGCTACCAGGGTGCTACCGAGCACGGAGGGTACAGCGATGACTGCGAGAGAGCCAGCCTTAACAGTGCGGGGGCGAAGTGCCATGGGTTGTCCTCGTTGTTGGTGTTTCGTGGGGCGCGGACGCCCGAGAGTGGTTGAGTGATAGGTGGTCTATAGGTGAGAAGCCTATAGGCGGTCGGCCTGCGAATGTGATGCCGCATGGAGCAAGTCCAGTAACCGTCCCGTGTGTGTTGCGGGGACGTCCTCATGTGATGGAGGGCTGCAGTATTCATTTCGGAGAGCTACGCGGCGGACCGCGGTGACCACGTACTCAAAGCTACCAGGTCAAAAAAAGCCTTTTTCCAGCGGTTTTTTTGGGGCTATTTTTTTGGGTATCGAACAAGATTCAATCTTAACAAGAGCTTTTTCTAAGCTTCTAGTTTAACTTGAATCACCCTCAAGTAGAGGTTGAATGGGCTATTTTTTTCCTTGATTTTTCCGGGGTTTTTTTGAGCGTTTTTTTGAAAGAGTTTCAAAAAAACTCTACAATTAACTTGAATGTTTCGTATGTGATTACAATCACTTTCAGAGTGAAAGTGTTGCACTCGAAGCCCAATTTTTTGCCAAAAAAACCGCGGAATTCCGGGGCAAAACAGGGTGATTTCAAGCCCGGAATATAGGCACCTTTCGCATATTCCACTTTGAGAATGCACTTTGAGGCAAAAACAGCCCCCTCGCCACTCCCCCACCCAGGCATCCTATCGGACCCCTCATCACGCTCTTGAGACCCGCCCCAGAGCCCCCTTCAGGACCCCTTTCAGATCCCCTTTCAAGGAGCTCAAAAGCGACGTCTCAAGAAGGCGTAACCACCCTCCAGCAACCGCTCGGAAGTGACTCCACCACCCCCATGGGCACACCCGCTTGAAGCCCCGATAGACGGACTGAGGAATACCTCGAAAGACGCATCGGGAGACGTTCCGAAACCAGTCCAGGGTACTTTCACGACGGTTCTATGAAATTCCGTGAGGAGGTTTCAAGAGGGGTTTCGAGAGGCCGAAAGATCCACCTCAAGCACCCCGGAAGGCGGCAGGTCGCCCCCATCAGTCTCCCCGAAGCACCGCCCCGACAAGGTTCAGAAGACCCCCTCCGCAGATTACAGAAGGCAGGAGATACGGAGAGGCAGGAGATATAGAAAGCCGCCCAGCAGGCGGCAGAAAAGGTAACACAAGAAGAAGAAAAAGTAGGCGGCAAATGAAGACAGGTCGCCGACAGGAAAGGTGCAGGAAGGTGGCGAAAGAAGGCAGACCGGCGGTCGGAAGGTGACGGGAGGACAGCAGAAGGAGACAGGTCGGCGGGAGTACGGGTTTTAGGGAATAAAAAAAACTCCCGATAGCTAAGCTATCGGGAGTTATCCGTTGCGGGGACAGGATTTGAACCTGCGACCTCACCGATCTTGTTTGCTGTCGTTCCCACGACTTGGATTTTAAAAGGCGCCACCTTTGGCTCCTATATATTTTCTACCGGGTTTCTGTTGGCTGCGATAAGTTCGGGGTTTTTACTAACGTCGGTGAAACGTGCATAGCTATACTTCACTTGGAAAAGCGTATGTGAGGATAGCTGCACTTCCAACGGATAGGTTTCCAAGTGACGGCAAAGCGAAGTCAGCGTTTGCTAAACTGTTCTATCGAATCCCAGTTTGAGATCGGTCCTTGCAAGTTCCACACCTTCGTTTTATTCCGCTATCACGAAGGCTATTTCCGGCTCTTCCGAGTTGAGTGTGGGTGACCAGGTATTGGTCGGGGGTTGTGGGTAGAGGTCGAGGTCCTTGATGATGAGCGGACTTCTACCACCGCGATCTTCAAAGGACCTCCTGTTGACTTCTTACCGTGACGGATCATGGGGCAGCCACACACAGAGCACGATGCAGTATTCACAGGAACGAGGCAAACACGACCAACTGAAAGAGTGACTTTCCCGCACCAGAAAGCCGAAAAGTCACCCAACCAGCAACACGTAGTGTCCTATAACCCAGAAAAGAAAGCTCTCCCTGGAAGCCACTGAGGCTTCCAGGGAGAGCAGTCAGAGAGTGCGAAAGACGAATACACCGCTATCAAGCGTGAGGCGGCCGATGGGGGAGTCGTAGGTGGCGAGCGCCGGATCAGAATTGCTCGGGGTGATCGCGGTAGGCATACGCCCACACTGTCACGGCGACAGTCACAGCGCGAGTCCACGCGTCACGGACAGCGTCCAGTTCTGCGCCCTCGAAGCCCTCCGCCAGGAGACGGTGCCCGACCTCCACAGTCGGCGCGATGAAGGCGAGCACGTAGCGCAGAGGCACGAATGGCGTCGAGTCCGCCCCATCCGCCGCGTTCTTCGCCGCGGTCATGTGTCGAGCTCCGATCAGGTACTGGTAGTCCAACCACGCCTGATCCCGCTCGCGCGTGCACATGTCGATGATCCACTGGGCGAATCGGGGCTTTGACGCCTGCGCGTACTCGGGGTTCGGCTGTCCATCCGGATGCGCGGAATGTGCTGCCAGGTAGGTCTTTTGAGCCAAAATCCCGCGCCACGTGTCGACCATTTCCATGGCATGCGGCGCCAGGATGGGTTCTGCTCGCGCGAGCAAGCTCTGCGTCACCGGGCTGGACGTGCGCGGCGGCCTCAATCTGGCGTAGATCCTCGAGTGTGAGCGGAGACGTGGGGACGGCATCGGTGCCGTAGGTGTACCCCGACGAGTGGTCGTAAGCGGTCATGCGAACCTCCTTGAACTTATGCGTCATTGTAGAACGTGCTCTTGCTCAGGTCAAGTCCTGTGGAGTGGTGTAATCGTTTTGTGTCCTTCGGGGTGGGTTATGCGCTGAGTTGGAGTGGGGGTTCCTCCTGCCCGGTGGGTTGGGGTGTGAGTCGTGATTTGGTGAGGATGTCGAGGCTGAGGTAGCGTCGGCCTTCGGCCCATTCGTCGTTTTGTTCGGCGAGGACGGCTCCGACCAGGCGGATGATGGCCTGGCGGTTGGGGAAGATCCCCACGGAGTCGGTGCGTCGGCGGATTTCGCGGTTGAGGCGCTCATTGGGGTTATTGGACCAGATCTGGGTCCACACCCCGGTTGGGAAGGAGGCGAACGCGAGGACGTCTGCCCTGGCTTGATCGAGGTGATCACACACGGCGGGGAGCTTGTCGTTCACGTAGTCCAAGAGCCGGTCGTATTGTGCGTTGACCGATGCTGCGTCGGGTTGGTCGTACACCGAGTGCAGCATCGCTTTGACGGCGGGCCATAGTGCTTTGGGGGTGACCGACATGAGATTAGCGGCGTAGTGGGTGCGGCATCGTTGCCAAGTGGCTCCGGGCAGGTTGGCGGCGATGGCTTCAACCAGGCCCAGATGGGCGTCACTGGTCACCAGGCGCACGCCGGTCAGGCCCCGGGCGACCAGGTCAGAGAAGAACTCCTTCCAGGCTGGAGCGGTCTCACTGGTAGATACGCGCACCCCCCAGCACTTCGCGATGTCCGTCATTGTTGACTCCAGTGGCAACCAGAACCGCGCACGAGACGACGCGTCCTCCTTCGCGCACTTTCATGGTGAGCGCATCAGCGGCAACGAAGGTGAAAGGCCCGGCATCGTGGAGGGGCCGGTTGCGGAACTGGTCCACGTGTTCGTCCAGGTCGGCTGCCATGCGTGAGACCTGGGACTTGGACAGTCCTGTGATCCCCAGGGTTTTGACGAGCTTGTCCATACGGCGTGTAGACACTCCTGCTAGGTAGCAGTCAGCGACCACTGTGATCAAGGCGCTTTCGGAGCGTTTGCGGCGTTGAAGCAACCACTCTGGAAAGTAGGTACCTGAGCGCAGCTTGGGGATCGCCACGTCAATGGTGCCGACCCTGGTGTCCAGGGGCCGGTAGCGATACCCAGGGTTAAGGGTCAAAATGTGTGTCCGGAATCGCGGATTTTCACGGATTGACCTGTAGGTTTCCGGAAAGTATATGCTCCGGAAGCATATATCTAGCCCCCGACGGGAAATCCTCGGTGTGGCAGCCGTGATGTGCTATGCGCGGCGTGGTGTGGTGTCGCAATGTCGAAGAACCAACCACGCTGCCACTGCGGCGGTGAAATGAAACGCAACGGCACCACCAGCAAAGGCACCACCAGATGGCGCTGCAAACAATGCGGCGCCTCCAGCGTCAAACGTCGAAACGACATCACCAACGCGGCAGTGTTCACCCAGTTCATCGAGCATTGCACCACCGCAATATCACTCGACGACCTAGCCAAACGAAACGGTGTTAGCCGCGCCACCATGAAGCGGCGCTTCAGTGGTGCTGGCTCGTTGATGTGCCTGACCCCACCGCTTACCACCACAAGCGGATCTACGACCAGGTATTTCTCGATGGCACCTACACCGCCGGTGGCTGCCTGATCGTCGCGGCGACCATCGACCACGTGATCGCCTGGCACTGGTGCAAACACGAAACCACCCGCGACTACCAACTGCTGCTTGAACGCATCGAAGCCCCACTCATCGCCGTCATCGACGGCGGCCAAGGCGCATACAGCGCAATCAAAAAGTGCTGGCCGACTACGAAAAATTCAACGCTGCCTCGTCCACGCCCAACGCGTGGTCCGCCGCTACACCACCACCAACCCACGCACCGATGCCGGGCGCACCATCTACCGACTTGCGCTGAAACTGACCCGGATCACCACACTGGATGAAGCCGCCGCGTGGGGTGTGCAACTGCACGAGTTTTTCAACGATCTACCGGGAATGGATGAACGAGAAAACCATGATCAAAGACCCCAAAACAGGTGCATGGACCCGCGTGTGGACCCACCACAACGTGCGCAAGGCCTACAACAGCCTCAACCATCTTTGGCGGTCCGAGATGCTGTTTGTCTACCTCAACCCGCCAGCAGGAGTCCTTGCGCCCGAGCGGATCAAATCCACCACCAACAGCTTAGAAGGCGGCATCAACGCCCAGCTCAAACTGCTCGCCAGAACCCACCGCGGCAGATCAGGCGAACGACAACGCCGCATGCTGGATTGGTGGCTCTACTTAAAAACGGAACTGCCTGACGATCCAGTACGAATCGCCAGGCAGTCCGACTGGGGCCAGGGCCAACTCGCCAAAGTATCCACCCTGACCCAAACCGAGAACCAAGCCGACCACGAAACAGGACGCCCAGCCCTCTACGACAACGCTATCGACACCGACTACACCCACTCAATCGGCATTCAAAAAGGCCAAATCTAACCCCCGCGACACGCCGAGCCAGACACACATTTTGACCCTTAACCCTTTAATGGATATAATTAGACCCATGTTGATTTCAGGTACCGCTTTCTTGCGGTTGCGCACCAACCGCTAAGGCGGTTTCCTACCCCGTAGGTTAAAAACCGCTCCGGTCCTTTAGCCGGGCGGCTATTTGTCATGCCCGGCTCCCTTTCAAATCCAAGGAGCACACCTGATGTCTGCATACGGACACGGCCGTCACGAGCATGGCCAAAATTTTCTCACCAACCACAAGATCATCAACTCCATCATCGACCTTGTGAAACAAACCTCCGGCCCCATCATTGAGATCGGACCAGGAAGCGGTGCCCTCACTCACCCGATGGCCCACTTGGGGAGGGCGATAACGGCAGTTGAAGTGGACGCAAAACTAGCTGCCAAAATCACACAAGAAACCTCCTCGGCGGCGGTCGAAGTGGTCCATGATGATTTCCTTAACTTCCGGTTACCCGCCACTCCCTGCGTCATTGTGGGAAACATTCCCTTTCACCTCACCACTGCCATTCTTCGAAAGTTGCTGCATGCGCCAGCATGGACTGACGCTGTACTCCTCATGCAGTGGGAAGTCGCTCGCCGCCGGGCCGGGGTAGGCGCAAGCACGATGATGACGGCTCAGTGGTCCCCATGGTTCACATTTCACCTGGGTTCTCGGGTACCAAGGCCTGCTTTCCGGCCACAGCCAAACGTTGACGGGGGGATCTTAGTGATCCGCCGGGTGGGTGACCCGAAGATTCCGATAGAGCAGCGCAAAGCCTTTCAGGCGATGGTGCACACCGTTTTCACTGCCCGGGGACGCGGGATAGGGGAAATTCTCCGAAGGGCAGGGTTGTTTTCATCACGTTCAGAAACACAATCATGGTTGCGCTCGCGAGGAATCGACCCCGCGACCCTACCTCCCAGATTGCACACCAACGACTGGATCGATCTCTTCCAGGTGACTGGTTCCTCTCACCTCACCATCGACCCATTTCACCATCGGGAAGTAGTCAACGACCTCCTCAACGGAAAAAAACCGAAGTGACGGCGTTAATCCCCACCAAAACCGAAATCCACCAGTAGTACTAAAAGGGCTCTTCCGGTTTTAGAGTGCATTGATTAGTTCGCCGGGGGTTCGGGCGTGGCACAAGATATTGGGGTCCTTGGCTTTGTAGGAAAAAAAGGTATCTAATCCATCCGTACAAAAACTAAGGACCTACTGTGCAGCCTAACGGAAATGTCATCGTCGATACCATCTGCCGCACCGCAAAAACTAGGAACTACTATCACCGGTGCCACAGAAAACGGGCTCTTCATAATTGGGGGTGTAGTTGGGGTCTGAATCCGCCGGTTTCGAGGAGGCAGCGGGTGATGTAGTGGGTGAGGTTACGGAACCCGAGGGCGGAGCCGCGTAGGTGTTCGAGGCGTCCGTTGATGGCTTCGGTAGGGCCATTGGAGGTGTGGGGGTGGTCGAAGTAAGCCAGGATGTCCCCGGCTCGGCGTTTGAGTGTCCTGCCCAGCGTGATGAGCTCGGTCAGACCCCTCGGTACACGCGTGGAGGTCAGGGTGTTGATTTCGGCTTCCATCAGGGCCTTACCCGCGTCCGTGTCGGGCGCGCGGTAGGCGTCGATGATGTTCTGGTAGGCGCTCCAGTGACCTCGAGCGCGACGTGCTCCTCACCGGAAAACAGGTTGAGTAGTTGGTGCTGCTGGCGTGGCGTGAGCAGGCATGAGCGGGTGTGTAACATCCTGCGGGCCTTGTACAGGGGGTCGGTGGCACGCCCGCGCCGGTGGTGGAGTTCTTGCTGAATGCGTCTGCGACACTCATCCAAGGCGTTGCCAGCCAGGTGCACGACGTGGAAGGGGTCCATGACCGCCCTCGCGCCGGGGAGTTCTTCAGTGGCTGCGCTTTTTGAACCCGGTGAATCCATCCATCGCGACGATCTCGATGCGGCTTCGCCACGTGTCGGGGCGGGAGGCCAGCCAGGTTTTGAAGACCTGCTTGGAGCGACCCGGGACCATGTCCAAGAGTCGGGAGGGGCCGCTGCGTTCTCGGATGGGTGTCAAGTCCAAGATAACGGTGACGTATTTGTCTCCGTAGGGGGTGTGGCGCCACACGTGTTCATCCACCCCGATGACACGCACGCCATCGAACCGAGTTGGATCATTGATCAGTAGACGCTGGCCTTCACCCAGGACAGCGGTGTTGGCGGTATTCCAGGACACACCGAGGGCCTGGGAGATACGCGCCACCGTCAAATGATGAACGACCAGCCCAGTGAGCGCCCAGCGCACCGCCGCACGCGAGAGCTTGGCGCGCGGATCGGCCGCTTGGCTCATATCTTGACGCCACACACATGGGCGCACTCCTGGCACCGGTAGCGGCGCACGCTCACGTGCAAGATCGTGGGGCGCCACCCGTAAGGCTCGTGCGCCAAGCGCCTGATCACCGTGTCACGCGACTCGCCCTGGCATCCGCAGCGTCGACACCACCGGTCCTCACCAGCAATCCGGCAAGCCAACACTGCATGGTCTGGCCACATGCGCTGGCCCGTCACTTCCAGGCCCAGGTCATCCAGGCGCGTGAACGCGCTCAGGTCAGGGCGATCAAAGATAGTATTGGCCATGTCGAGGTCTTTCAGATGGACGGTGTAGCAATCTCCATCATCGGAAGACCTCGACCCCTACCCGGCCACGACACGCCCAACCCCGCCCACAACACCTACACCCTCAAATGCGAAGAGCCATTAAATCTTCCTTACTATATTCCATTGTTACCCTCCATAACTTCTGATTGTTGCCGTCTTGACGATTATGTATCTTTACATTACCTTCTGAAACATATGGCGCACCTTGTCCAGGCGGCTGTTTGGACGGCGGGGCTGGATGACCGGCTGACCGACAGCGGCCTGATATCCTTTCAGCTCTGTAAGGCATACGCTCCGCCCGTTGGTGTAAAAGGCCAGATCAGTACGGTATGCCTGTATACAGCGGGCGGGAATCTCGCCAGTAAAGACAACTTCATCCTTTTTTACCTGGGCCGTTTCGATGGTGGCACAGTATTTCGGTGCATCATGATAAGCCCTGGAAAGGTATTCCTGGGGCGCATAGAGGATGAAGGAGAGATAAGGTTCCAGCAGCTGCGTCCCCGATTCCTTCAATGCCTGTTCCAATACAATCGGGGCCAATGAGCGGAAGTCCGCCGGCGTGCTGACCGGACTGTAATAAAGCCCGTATTCAAAGCAAATCTTACAGTCCGTTACGTTCCAGCCGAACAAGCCCTGCTCCAGCCCGTAACGGATACCATCCCTGACAGCGTTTTGAAAACTCTGGTTCAAGTATCCCAGCGAAACCCGGCTCTCGTATTGTACACCGGAGCCAAGCGAGAGTGGTGTAACAGACAGTCCTATGGATGCCCAAAACGGGTTGGGCGGCACCTCGATATGGATGGTGTGGCTGGCTGCTTTGAGCGGCCGCTCCATATAAATGACGGAGGGTTCCTTTACCACTGTTTCAAGCTTGTATTTTTCCGACAGCAAAGCGGAAACAACCTCCAACTGCACCCGGCCCAAAAAAGAAAGAATGATCTCATGGGTGATGGAATCCACTTCGCAACGCAAAAGCGGGTCAGTATCCGCAAGTTGCGTAAGAGCGTCCAGCAGCCGTTCTCTTTGCGCTGCCGTTTTCGGCGCAATCGTCGTCCGCAGCATGGGGAGGGGGTCCTCGCGCCACCTTTTACGAGGGAGCCGGGTTTGGTCCCCTAATACATCGTTTAACCTCACGCTGTCGCTGGGAAGGATAACAATTTCACCCTGATAAGCGGTGTCTGTCCGAACAATTTCCCCTTTGGATGGAATACGCATCTCTGTGATTTTCAGCTTTTCTCTCCCGGCCAGGGCCACCGTATCCCGCAGGCGCAGCGTTCCGCTGTATAACCGTAGATAGACACGCCGCTGGCCGCAATCGGTGTACTCAACCTTGAAAACGCTGCCGCATAGGGCGGCGCCCCCCTGTTCCCCAATCGGTTGGAACAGCCCTGTCACCGCATCCATCAACGGTTGAATGCCAAGGCCATTTTTGGCGCTGCCATGATAGACTGGGAACAGGGAGGCGTCTTGAACCCGCTGCTGTTCCTCCCGCGCAAGTTTTTCCCGGCTGATTGGTTCTCCTGCGATATACTTTTCCAATAATTCATCGTTATTTTCGATGACCGCATCCCATGCTTCTATGTCGGTATTTTCCTCCAGGACTATTTCCGGGGACAGCGACACCGTCTGCTTGATGATAATATCGGCGGAGAGCTTATCCCGAACAGACTGAACCACGCTCTGCAAATCAACGCCAGCCTGGTCGATCTTGTTGATAAAGATAACGGTGGGAATGTTCATTTTCCGCAGGGCATGGAACAGAATACGGGTCTGGGCCTGCACGCCATCTTTAGCGGAGATCACCAAGATGGCCCCATCTAAAACAGCCAAAGAGCGGTACACCTCCGCCAAAAAATCCATGTGGCCGGGCGTATCCACAATGTTAACTTTACATCTGTGCCACTGGAAGGAAGTGACTGCCGCTTGAATGGTAATCCCACGCTGCCGCTCCAAAAACATGGTGTCCGTCCTCGTTGTCCCTTTTTCGACGCTCCCCGGTTCTGAAATGGCTCCGCTGGCATATAGCAGGCTCTCCGTCAAGGTCGTCTTTCCAGCGTCTACATGGGCAAGAATTCCAATATTGATTATTTTCATGTGATTGTCCTCCCTTTACAGCCCCAAAGGGCATAAAAATCCCCAGCAGTAAAATACTTTTACCACTGGGGATTATAAGTTGCGGACATACACATATACAGCATACACCTGTTTGTGATTGCTGTTTTTGGGGATATGTCAAAATTGATAAGGCAAAAGTATTCTTAAATTGGGTACAAAAAACTAAGCCCCTACAAAAGGAGCTATCATAATCCTTTGTTCCCACTATTTGATTATAGTTTTATTTAAGAATACCTTGCCGCATATTTTTTACTCCTTTTCTGGATTAAATCATTGTATCACATCAGTTTTAGGAAAGCAAGTACCTAAAAGGGCTCTTCGCATTTGAGGGTGTAGGTGTTGTGGGCGGGGTTGGGCGTGTCGTGGCCGGGTAGGGGTCGAGGTCTTCCGATGATGGAGATTGCTACACCGTCCATCTGAAAGACCTCGACATGGCCAATACTATCTTTGATCGCCCTGACCTGAGCGCGTTCACGCGCCTGGATGACCTGGGCCTGGAAGTGACGGGCCAGCGCATGTGGCCAGACCATGCAGTGTTGGCTTGCCGGATTGCTGGTGAGGACCGGTGGTGTCGACGCTGCGGATGCCAGGGCGAGTCGCGTGACACGGTGATCAGGCGCTTGGCGCACGAGCCTTACGGGTGGCGCCCCACGATCTTGCACGTGAGCGTGCGCCGCTACCGGTGCCAGGAGTGCGCCCATGTGTGGCGTCAAGATATGAGCCAAGCGGCCGATCCGCGCGCCAAGCTCTCGCGTGCGGCGGTGCGCTGGGCGCTCACTGGGCTGGTCGTTCATCATTTGACGGTGGCGCGTATCTCCCAGGCCCTCGGTGTGTCCTGGAATACCGCCAACACCGCTGTCCTGGGTGAAGGCCAGCGTCTACTGATCAATGATCCAACTCGGTTCGATGGCGTGCGTGTCATCGGGGTGGATGAACACGTGTGGCGCCACACCCCCTACGGAGACAAATACGTCACCGTTATCTTGGACTTGACACCCATCCGAGAACGCAGCGGCCCCTCCCGACTCTTGGACATGGTCCCGGGTCGCTCCAAGCAGGTCTTCAAAACCTGGCTGGCCTCCCGCCCCGACACGTGGCGAAGCCGCATCGAGATCGTCGCGATGGATGGATTCACCGGGTTCAAAAGCGCAGCCACTGAAGAACTCCCCGGCGCGAGGGCGGTCATGGACCCCTTCCACGTCGTGCACCTGGCTGGCAACGCCTTGGATGAGTGTCGCAGACGCATTCAGCAAGAACTCCACCACCGGCGCGGGCGTGCCACCGACCCCCTGTACAAGGCCCGCAGGATGTTACACACCCGCTCATGCCTGCTCACGCCACGCCAGCAGCACCAACTACTCAACCTGTTTTCCGGCGACGAGCACGTCGCCCTCGAGGTCACCTGGAGCGCCTACCAGAACATCATCAACGCCTACCGCGCGCCCGACACGGACGCGGGTAAGGCCCTGATGGAAGCCGAAATCAACACCCTGACCTCCACGCGTGTACCGAGGGGTCTGACCGAGCTCATCACGCTGGGCAGGACACTCAAACGCCGAGCCGGGGACATCCTGGCTTACTTCGACCACCCCCACACCTCCAATGGCCCTACCGAAGCCATCAACGGACGCCTCGAACACCTACGCGGCTCCGCCCTCGGGTTCCGTAACCTCACCCACTACATCACCCGCTGCCTCCTCGAAACCGGCGGATTCAGACCCCAACTACACCCCCAATTATGAAGAGCCAGAAAACGGTGACGTCACTGTTATTGAAGCCGAACCCGTCGAGCCGATCAATGAATGCCCTACCTGCGGGCAGCCTGGAGTATTCCGCGACCACGTCATCCGCAGCCTGGTCGATCTGCCCATCGTCGGCCACCCAACAACTTCATGTGCGCCTTCCACGCTACCGGTGCACCAACAAGCGTTGCTTGCAGAAGATCTTCCGTGCTGGCCTTGCCTGCGCGCCCGACAATTCAAAGACCACGGACCAGGTGACCCACTGGATCCTGCAACGACTCTGCCTAAATCGGATGAGCGTTGCCGCTGCACCCAAGTCATTAGGCCTGGGGTGGGATATGAAGTGTCCCAGGTTTTGTTCCGTTTGATGAAACCCGTTTTTGAAACAACGTACGGAGCACAACGCACACCGATGCCAAAGCTTCCGCAACATCGACTACCTCATCAAACCCACGACAGTGGGATTCACACCCTTTAACCCCACGTCGACAACCACGGACTATAGGTCACGAACGTGGTGCTTAAGTTCCGTGTTTAGGTTGGGATTGCGGGCGAAAGTCGCTGTTATTTAGGTTCGGGCGGTTAATCGCGCAGCTTCCTTGACTTTCTGGGGTGATCGTGTAGTGGGTGAGAACACGATCGAATCGTGCTCGGCGTTGCCCGGTGTGCGCTGTGCCGATGAAGAAGAATGGACACACCGCGGCGGGCGCTCAACGGTGGAAATGCACCTCGTGCGCCCTGTCAACCACATGTCCATCAGGGCGTGCGCGCCGACACGAACAAGCCGATGAGCTGGCAGACTTCATCGCGTGGGCGACGTCTCGGCACACCCAAGACGAACAGGAAGGCTCAGCGCGCGCTTTCCGGCGTCGTACCTGTTGGTGCTGGCAGGTGCCGGTACCTCACCCGCCCGTCACCGGGCAGGTCCACGATCAGATCTTCATTGACGGCATGCACCTGTCGGGCGGATGGGTGCTGCTGATCGCCCGAGACCGCGAGCATGTGCTGGAGTGGCAGTGGGCGGCCAACGAATCCGCGCAGGCCTACACGGCCCTACTTGAACGCCTCGCTCCTGCCGATGTGGTCACCACCGACGGTGCTGCAGGCGCCTTGGCGGCTATCGCGCACCTATGGCCCTCCACGCGCGTGCAACGCTGCCTGGTCCACGTTCATCGTGACATCATCCGCGACCTCACCATGCATCCCAGAACCGAACCCGCACGGGCGTTGCTGGCCTTGTCACGACGCTTGACGAGCATCACCAGCGTCGACCAAGCCAGCGCGTGGTTGACGATGCTCCACGACTTTGGGCACACCTTCCGAGAATGGATGTCACAGCGCACCTTCGCCGCTCAAGACCCCTGCATGGGCGTCAAAAACCGGTAAAACCTGGTGGTACACGCATGAACGCACGCGCCGCGCCTACCGACGCTTGGCACGACTGGCACGCCAAGGAGTGCTGTTCACCTACCTGACCAACCCCGACGGCACACCAGCCGACCCGCTAGCCTGCGCCACCACCAACCACGTCGAATCCATCAACGCTGTCGTGCGTGAACTCCTCCACGCTCACCGCGGTGCCAGTGCCTACCACCAGCCGTCATCGCCGAATGGGCTCTCCTCCTGCGCACCCCACAACCCCCGACCCCCACCGAAGTCCTGACCCAATGGGAACACGACGGGCGCCCCACACCCCGCCGGATCCCCACACCAAAAACACCCCAACCACACCGATCAGAAACGCCACGGGAATCCCGGAAGGAACCCCACCCCAGAAGAAGGACTCTGGCCACGCAAAGGCTGGGCCGGACGCGCCCACTAGACCCACGACACGCCGTCTAAAGCACCACGTTTGCGCCTATAGCCCTAACCACTCCCCGCGCACCGACACCCCGGCACGCGCCCACAGCCCCGTATCCGCGGAACGCAGCCACGGCCTCGTCAATTGAAGAGGGAAAAGAGAACACGCAACGCAACAGCGGCAGGACGCCGCGAGGAGAATACAAAAAAGCCGGATCAGAAGATCCGGCTTGAATGGTGGGCGATACTGGGATCGAACCAGTGACCTCTTCCGTGTGAAGGAAGCGCGCTACCCCTGCGCCAATCGCCCGAGGTGGGTACGGGATTCGAACCCGTGTATACGGCTTTGCAGGCCGCTGCCTCGCCTCTCGGCCAACCCACCACGCCCAATGGGATCGTGTGGATTCCCGATTGAGAGCGGATGACGGGACTCGAACCCGCGACCCTCACCTTGGCAAGGTGATGCTCTACCAACTGAGCCACATCCGCGTGAACCGCTTGTGCGGCTGGGCATAATGCCCGATAACCCTCAAGGGGTTTCCGTGGGCGATACTGGGATCGAACCAGTGACCTCTTCCGTGTCAGGGAAGCGCGCTCCCGCTGCGCCAATCGCCCGAGCGGATGACGGGACTCGAACCCGCGACCCTCACCTTGGCAAGGTGATGCTCTACCAACTGAGCCACATCCGCGTTGTTTTTCAGAACGTTTCCGTTCCTTGCAACAGGGTAAAACCTTAACAGACCTTCCGGCAAGAATGCAAAACGAAAGGGCAGTTATCCACCTCACATGCCCATTTTTTTACCCGGATTATCGCGAGTTACAGGCCATTCATGCCACCCTTAGTGGTATGGAAACTCGACCTGGTAAGGCGTACCCGCTGGGCGCCACGTTTGATGGAACCGGCACGAACTTCGCGATCTACTCGTCGGTCGCCACCGCAGTCACGCTGTGCCTGCTCGACGACGATCTCAACGAAATGCGCATCCCTATGACCGAGGTGGACGCCTACGTGTGGCACGTGTACGTGCCGCAGGTGCGCGCGGGCCACCGCTACGGCTACCGCATCGACGGGCCGTGGGATCCGGCTAACGGCCTGCGCTGCGACTCCTCCAAGCTTCTCCTCGACCCCTACGCCAAGGCCGTCGAGGGACAGCTCAAGGATTCTCTCGACCTTCTCTCCTACCAACCAGACGACCCCCTCAGTCTCAAGGGCGGAGACTCCGCCAAGGCAACCATGCACTCCGTCGTCGTCAACCCCTTCTTCGACTGGGAGGGCGACCGCAGCCCGGGGCACGACTACTCGGAGTCGATCATCTACGAGGCGCACGTCAAGGGCATGACGATGCGCCACCCCGACGTCCCCGAGGAGCTGCGCGGCACCTACGCCGGCATGGCGCACCCGGCGATCATCGAGCACCTCACGAAGCTCGGCGTCACCACCGTGGAGCTTATGCCGATCCACCAGTTCACCAACGACACGACGCTGCAGGCCAAGGGCCTGTCGAACTACTGGGGATACAACACGATCGGCTACTTCGCGCCGCATAACGCCTACGCGGCCACGCAGGAACCCGGCGCTCAGGTGTCCGAGTTCAAGGCGATGGTCAAGGCCCTGCACGCCGCCAACATCGAGGTCATCCTCGACGTGGTGTACAACCACACGGCCGAGGGCAACCACATGGGCCCCACCCTGTCCTTCCGAGGCATCGACAACCCGTCGTACTACCGCCTGGTGGACGGGGATCGTAAGCATTACTTCGACACGACGGGCACGGGTAACTCCCTGCTCATGAGCTCCCCGCAGGTCCTCCAACTCATCATGGACTCGCTGCGCTACTGGGTGACAGAGATGCACGTGGATGGCTTCCGCTTTGACCTCGCCTCCACGCTGGCCCGTCAGTTCGCCGAGGTCGACCGGCTCTCCGCTTTCTTCGACCTGATTCACCAGGACCCGGTCGTCTCACAGGTCAAGCTGATCGCCGAGCCGTGGGACGTGGGCGCCGACGGCTACCAGGTTGGCGGCTTCCCGCCCCTGTGGTCGGAGTGGAACGGCAGGTATCGCGACACGGTCCGCGACTTCTGGCGTGGAGAGTTCTCCTCGCTGCCCGACTTTGCTTCCCGCCTGGCCGGCTCCTCGGACCTGTACGGGACGACGGGCCGCAAGCCGATGGCGTCGATCAACTTCGTCATCGCGCACGACGGATTCACGCTGCGCGACCTCGTGTCCTACAACGAGAAACACAACGAGGCCAACGGCGAGGGGGGCGCGGACGGGGCGAACGATAACCGCTCGTGGAACTGCGGCGCCGAGGGCGACACGGACGACGAGGAGATCATCGAGCTGCGCTACCGCCAGCAGCGCAACTTCCTGACGACCCTCATGTTCTCCCAGGGTGTGCCGATGATCGCCCACGGTGACGAGATGGGCCGAACCCAGCGCGGTAACAACAACGTCTACTGCCAGGACAACGAGCTGTCGTGGATCGACTGGGATCTGGACGAGCACGACCACAAGCTCCTCCAGTTCACGCGCCACCTCATCCACCTGCGCCGCGATCACCCGGTCATGCGTCGGCGCCGCTTCCTCGAGGGGCCGGCCAAGCGTGGCGGCGAATCCGAACTGGGCGAAATCGAGTGGTTCACTCCCGCTGGCACGCACATGACGGAGGAGGAATGGAACCAGCCGTGGGCACGCTCGACGATGGTCTTCTACAACGGAGACGCGATCCGAGAACCCGACGCCGACGGTCGCCCGATCCTGGACGATGATTTCCTCCTGCTGATCAACGCGGCGCCCGAAGCCGTCGACTTCACACTTCCGGACGCCAAGTACGGGCAGGTGTGGCACACGGTGGTTGACACTGCGGGCGAGGATGAGGACCGCGACTACCTGTCGGGCGACACCGTCCATGTAGGACCGCGTACCGCGCTCATCCTGCGTAATCCGCGCGGACTGTAAAACGTGGGGGTCATCTCGAGACGTTGCGGGGAACACGTACCCGCTACTTATCGAGATGACCCTGCGCGGCGCGTCTGTAACAAAAGAGAAGGTGACACCCGTACGATCTAAATCGTGAATGAGAACGCGGTGCCCGAGGAATTCATTCGGGCTCTGCTGTCCCTGCGACAGGCCTCCCACCTGCCGCATATCCTCCTCGAGGAGGTGCCTCCGCCTCGTCGGCTGGCACCTTTTACAGCTGCGCTCGCGATGCGCACGATCGACGAGGACGCAGCTGGACAGCCTCTGTCGACTGGTCGCATGGTCGTGCTGCACGACCCTGTGGGTCAGCTCGGCTGGAACGGAACGTTCCGCGTCGTCAGTCAGATGCGCACCCAGGTGGACTCCATCATGGCCGTCGATCCGATGCTGTCGGAAGGCGTGTGGGGTTGGATGCTTGATTGCCTTGACGGCTCGGGCGCTGGTTTCCATGACATCACGGGCACGGTCACGCGTGAGATGAGCGAGGCATTCGGGGGGCTGGAGCTGCGAGGCTCCTCTCTGTTTGTCGAGGTCCGCGCTTCGTGGACGCCCAACAGTGAGTATCTTGGGGAGCATCTATTCGGGTGGGCGGACGCTATGCGTAAGACGGCTGGCATCGTCCCTACCCGTCACCTCGAAGGAGTTTGAGTGCTGGTGAACAATGGCGGCGGCTTGCCGCAGGGCGATACGGATAATCCGGAGCTTATCGCGCAGCCGCGTGGGGGTACCCCCGCCGTCATTGATACCCGCCGGGAGCTCGAGCAGGCCGCGCGTGCGCTCGCCGCGGGGTCGAGCCCGATTGCGTTGGACGTGGAGCGCGCGCAGGGGTTTCGTTACGGCGCGGACCCGTATCTGGTGCAGATTCGCCGTGAGGACGTCGGCACTTTTCTGATTGATACACACGCGTTGCCTGATCTGTCGGTGTTGCAGCCGGGGGTTGAGGATGTGTGGCTGCTGCACGATTGTTTGCAGGATTTGCCGAATCTGCGCCAGGTTGGCCTGCGTCCCTGCGCTCTCTTCGACACGGAGATCGCCGCCCGCCTCATTGGACTGGAACGTTTCGGCCTGGCGGCCGTCGCCGAGCAGGTGCTTGGCCTGGGTCTGGTGAAGGATCATCAGGCCTCGGATTGGTCGGTGCGTCCTTTGCCGAAGGAGTGGCTACGCTACGCGGCCCTGGATGTGGAGCTGCTGACCGAGCTGTATTACCGCCTGTCCAAGCGCCTGGATCAGATGGGCCGTTGGGAGTGGGCGCAGCAGGAGTTCGCTTACGCGCTCAGCGTCGCCCCGCCGACCGCTAAGCAGGATCGGTGGCGCTCGCTGCCGGGTGCGGGCAAGATTCGTTCGCGCCGAGGCTTGGGGGTCCTCAAGGCACTGTGGGAGACTCGCGAGTCGATCGCCCGTCGCATCGACATGTCGCCGGGGCGCCTGGTGCGTAACGCGGCGCTGGTGCGCGCGGCGTCGAATCCTCCTCGTAATAGGCGCGCCCTCATGTCTATCAACGAGTTCCGCTCCCCCCCGTCGCACGCCAGTACGAGGATGAGTGGATGCGTGCGCTCGCGTCCGTGGCCTCGATGACGGAGGATGAGCTGCCGCCCAAGCGCAAGCCCGTGCAGCCCGGTTCGATCCCGGAGCCGCGCCAGTGGGCTCGTATTGACGAGGCCTCGGCTGCGCGTCTGGGTATCGTTCGCGGTGCAGTCGCCTCGGTGGCGTCGGGTCTGGGGCTGGCGCCCGAGGTGGTGTTGGCTCCGCAGGTGCAGCGCTACCTCGCGTGGGCTCCGCTGGATCCTTCGCGTCCCTCTGGTGACGAGGTCGAGGAGCGCATGGTGACGCGCGGGGCCAGGGATTGGCAGATCGACCTGACTCTCGATCCGGTCTGCGACGCGCTGGGCGTCTGAGACCTCCGTTCGATCTGACACCCGCGTGTTGTGCGTGGAGCCTACGAGAAAGCCCCGGAATGCCTGGTCCCGGCGGACCACAGGCACCCGGGGCTGACGTGTGTTAGCGCGCTGAAACCGCATTCACGAGGGCGCGCGCCGAGGCCTCGATGCCGTCCGCGTCGTAGCCAAAGTCCGCGATCATCTGGGCACGGTCGCCGTGCTCCGGGAAGTTCTGGGGCGCGCCCAGGCAGCGCACCGGCGTTCCAGCGTCCGCGAGGGCGTCGCGCAGGGCCCATCCGAATCCTCCGCGGACGATACCGTCCTCGACGGTCAGAACCGCGTCGTATCCGTCGGCCATGTCCGCAAGATCGGAGGAGATGGGCAGGAGCCAGCAGGGGTCCACGACCGTGACGGCCAGGCCGTCAGCCGCGAGCCGACGCGCGGCCTCGATGGCGTCGGGGGCGCACGCGCCGGTTCCCACGATCAGCAGCTTTGCCGAGGAGCCGGCCCCGGCCTCGTCAAAGAGGACATCCACTCCCCCGACGCTGCGCAGCGCGGGCATCGGCTCGGGCAGGGATCCCTTACGGTAGCGCAGGACCGTGGGGGCATCGTCAACGTCGAGGGCCTGGCGCAGCTGGGCGCGCAGGGTGTCCTCGTCGCGCGGTGCCGCCAGACGCAGCCCCGGGATGAGCGAGCACATCGCGATGTCCCACACGCCGTTGTGGGATGCGCCATCCGCGCCCGTGATGCCGGCGCGGTCGAGGACAACGGTGACGCCCGCCTTGTGCAGCGCCACGTCCATGAGCAGCTGGTCGAAGGCGCGATTCAGGAAGGTCGCGTACAGGGCCACGACGGGGTGCGCGCCCTCGTAAGCCATGCCGGCGGCGGAGGCGATCGCCTCGGCTTCCGCGATGCCCACGTCGATCACGCGACGCGGGTATTCCTCATGCATGGGGCCAAGTCCCACCGGCTGCATCATCGCGGCCGTGATACCTACGATGTCGGTGCGCTTCGAGGCCTGGGCGCAAATTTCGTCGGCGAAGACGCCGGTCCAGCCGAAGCGTTCGGGGGCCACGGGCAGGCCGGTCTCCGGGTGGATTGGGCCGACGGCGTGGAAGCGGTCCGCGATGTCCTTTTCGGCGGGCTTGTAGCCGCGGCCCTTCTCGGTGATCATGTGGACGATCACCGGCTCTTCGAGGGTGCGGGCGCGCCGGAAGGCCGTCTCGACGGCGGCGATGTCGTGGCCGTTGACGGGACCGATGTGCTCGAGCCCCAGGTCCTCGAACATGACCTGCGGCATGAGCGCGTCCTTGATGCCGGACTTGAGCCCGTGCAGCGCGTCGTAGGCGGCGCGCCCGGGCGTGCCGTGGCTGAGGAGGTGCTGCTTGCCCCAGGCCAGTGCCTTCTCGTAGCCCGCGGAGGTACGCAGCGCGTCGAGGTGATCGGCCAGGCCGCCGATGGTCGGAGCGTAGGAGCGCCCGTTGTCGTTGACGACGATGACGATGCGACGATGTTTCGATGCGGCGATGTTATTCAAGGCCTCCCACGCCAGCCCACCCGTGAGCGCGCCGTCACCGATGACGCCGACCGTCCATGTGCGTTCCCCGCGCCGGTGTTTCTCGCGCGAGATGCCGTCCACCCAGGCCAGGGAGGCCGAGGCGTGGGAGGACTCCACGACGTCATGCTCGGACTCGGCGCGCGAGGGATAGCCGGACAGACCGCCCGGGCAACGCAGCGAGGAAAAGTCCTGGCGGCCGGTGAGCAGCTTGTGCACGTAGGCCTGGTGGCCCGTGTCGAACACGATTGTGTCCTGGGGAGAGCGGAACACGCGGTGCAGGCCAATCGTCAGCTCGACGACACC
>BNJU01002426.1_pt1 | contig 60088 bp, 99 predicted proteins | sample 8539281 | NCBI WGS metagenome assembly BNJU01 (sample SAMD00202456, study PRJDB9452) | human saliva metagenome | isolation source: human saliva | place: Japan
CAGCTTCTTATTATATATTCAATTTATTTCATATAAAAATCAGTCCAACGATGAATGTTAGACTGATTAATATTTTTATTTTATTTCACAACCAAAATGAGTTAAGATAGCTTGATAGATTAAGTTAGCAACTAATCTTGAAGTTCTATCGTCATAATCATATCTTGGACTGATTTCTGCAACTTCTAATGTTAAGTTCTTTTTAGTCTTTGCAATATAATTTAAAAAGTCCTATAGCTTGGTTAGGCCAAATACTAAATGTTTGAGGTGCACCTAACTCCAGTGCACAAGTTATGTGGAATACATCTGTACAAATAGTCAAATGTATATAGTCATTTCTTTTCTAAGATAGGAGTAATGTTTAAATCACTTAGTTTTAAGATATCTTCAGCTAGTAATAAGTTACTCCAAATTTTGAGCTCTTTCAAATAACTCTTTGTATTAGAGAATCTTTTGTATTCTATAACAGTGTAGTCAAATTTTATATTATTTTTGACAGTCATCTGCTATTTGATAGAACATTGTCCTGAGTTTGCTCCTTTAGCATATTCTCTCATATCAAAGTGAGCATCAAAACTTATTATCCCAATTTTAGGATCTTTAGTTTTAGTTTTAGCATAAGATAAAAATTCCATTGTATGTTCCATAGGCAATGTCATGTCCTCCACCCATACATACAACAAAAATAATCTTTAGATTTTTAATTTTTGCAACAACATCTGCTAATTGCATTTGAGCTTCTTCTAATTTACCATCCACAACATCTATAGGGTCTTTTTAAATCATAGAATTTAATATCTGTACAAAGATAGGGAAATTAGAAAGTGCATTTTTAAATGTTTCCAACCATCAGCAGCTCCTAATCTTCCATTGTTTCTTCTGATACCTTCATTAGAGTTATAACTAACAAAACATACTTTTTACCATTATATTCATCTTGCATTAATTCATCTCAAAGTCTTAACTTGTATAACTTGATGTATTCTTAAAATATCACTATCATTACCGTCAACACGTCCACTCCAGTATTCCATTTTGTTCTCCTTCTATAAATAAAATATTTAAAATAACAATTTTTCTATAAGTTATTTACCCATTATAGTACATTGAACTATATTTGTAAAGTAATAATAGTAAATTAGTAACTATAAATGTCATATTATAAAAATTAATTATTTCTTTTTGTTTCTTATAATCTTCCACTGTTCCACTAAATATTTCTTTTGTTTGTGCTCCTTTTATTTAAAGCATCTGATACAGCATTATATTTTTCTACATATATATGTTTTTTAAATTTTTAATGGAGGGATATCTATTATCATTCCATTATCTAGTTGATACTTTTTCCTATATAAGCTGTAAAATCTCCTGTTATTATTATTCCTTGGTCATATACATATATATGATCTGAATCAGGTTTAGTATTAATAGCATACTCTTTGCCATTACTATTTATTTTTATTGTTGAAGATAAAAATTTTTGCCTTGTGTTTCTCATTATAGTTGATCCTTAAATCTAATATCCATATATCATTAAGAGGAGAATCTTCTTTACTAAATTCTACTAGACTTGCTGATATAGATATATCACTGTTTTTATAGTTTTCTGGATAATAATAATATCTTGTATTTGTACATGCTGTTAAAAATATTAAAATTATTAATACTAAAAACTTTTCATTTAATTTCCTCCTATTCTTTTTCTTGGGTTCTTTTATCTTTCCATCTTTCAAATATACTTCTCATATCTTTTACCATCCATTTCACCTATTTTATAATTATAATTTGGTAGTGCTATTTCTTTCCTATCATTTATATCTAAAAAATGTATCATTGCTGCTTCATATATTGAACCTTAGCTATGCCAATTCATCATATTTAATTCTTTAACAAGTAGCTCTAAGAAAAATTTTTTTAGGCTACCTATAAAAATTAATTATTTCTTTTGTTTCTTATAATCTTCTACTGTTCCACTAAATATTTCTTTTGTTTGTGCTCCTTTATTTAAAGCATCTGATACAGCATTATATTTTTCTACATATATATGTTTTTAAATTTTAATGGAGGTATATCTATTATCTTTCCATTATCTAGTTGTACTTTTTCCTATATAAGCTGTAAAATCTCCTGTTATTATTATTCCTTGGTCATATACATATATATGATCTGAATCAGGTTTAGTATTAATAGCATACTCTTTACCATTACTATTTATTTTTATTGTTGAAGATAAAAATTTTTGCCTTGTGTTTCTCATTATAGTTATCCCTTAAATCTAATATCCATATATTGTTAGAGGAGAATTTTGATTATTAAACTCTACTAAATTTCCTGATACTGATATATTGTTATTCTTATAGTTTTCTGGATAATAATAATATCTTATATTTATACATGCTGTCAAAAATATTAAAATTATTAATACTAAAAACTTTTTCATTTAATTTCCTCCTATTCTTTTTCTTGAGTTCTTTTATCTTTCCATCTTTCAAATATACTTATCATATCTTTTACCATCCATTTCACCTATTTTATAATTATAATTTGGTAGTGCTATTTCTTTCCTATCATTTATATCTAAAAATGTATCATTGCTGCTTCATATATTGAACCTTAGCTATGCTAATTCATCATATTTAATCTCTTAACAAGTAGCCTAAGAAAATTCCTTAGACTACCTATAAAAATTAATTATTACTTATTTTTTTCTTTTTCCATTCTCTATACTCATCTATTGTTCCACTAAATAAATCTTCTCTTGTATCTTGATTTAAGGCGTCTAAAAATTTATTTATTTTATATGCATATACATATCTTTTTAAATTTAAGTGGGGGGTATGTTAATTCTTTTTCCATTTTCTAATTGAATCTTTCCTATGTAAATAGTAAATATATCACTATTTATTTTAACTCCTTGATTATAAACTTTTTATATAATTACTTTTTATCTATATTTTTAATATATATTTTTATTTGTTTCTATTACAATTTCTGCTTCTAAAAAGCTTAATTCCTTTTACTGGATTTGTAATTTTTTTCTAATAATTTAATTTCTTTTTAAATATGAATTTTTCATCAGAAGTATTTTTCAATATCTCCATAAAAATTCTATTAATTTATCTAATTTATCTAAGTTTTTCTTCTTTTATTTTTAGGTAATATTATAGAATAACCACTCATTATTTTAATTGAAGCACAACTTGTCAAAGAAAATATCAAAACAAATAAGAATACTATTTTTCATTTTTACCTCCTCGAGTTTATAATTAAATTTCTTGTCTTTATCTATCATTTCTTCTATAATTACTGTAGTATTAGGAATAGTTTTTCTCATCTGTTAGTTTTCTTTTATAAATTTTTCTATTGGATCATAACTATAATCTTTAAGATTATAGTTAGCAACAGGATGATTTTTGCCAATCCTCTACATTTGGTTTATTCCCTAAATACTTTTGGAACATTATCATCTGGATTGTTCTGGTCAAGTAAAATTATAACAGTAATATTCGTATAACTTTAATTTCTTAACAAGTAGCCTAAGAAAATTTTTAGGTTACCTATAAAAATTAATTATTTCTTTTTGCTTTTATAATCTTCAACTGTTCCATTAAATAACCTTTTTGTACGTGCTCCTGCATTTATTGTATCTGTAACTGGATTATAACTCTCTACATAAACATAAATAAAAGTGGAGGTATATCTATTATTGTTCCATCATCTAACTGTACTTTTTCCTATATAGGCTTTAAAATCATCTGTTATTACTACTCCTTGCTTATATATGTATATATCCACTATTTGAGTTAGTTTTTGCTATATATTCTTTATTATTACTATCAATAATTTTTATGGTTGATGATAGTATCTTGACCTTATGAGAAGTATTAACATTACTTCTAACATCTGATACCCCTATATATTCAACTGGAGACTTTTTCATCTTCTGCATTTACTAATCCTGCAGATATAGAAACTTTTTAATTCCATAACTACTAACTGGATAATAACTATATCTAGTTGATACACAGCTGTTAAAATAATTAAAAATAGCAAACTTATAAATATTTTTCATTATTTTACCTCCATACCTTTTTTTCTTGAGCTCTTTTACCTTTCCATCTTTCAAATATACTTCTCATATCTTTACCATCCATTTCACCTATCTTATATTCATAATTTGGTACTACTATTTCTTTTTCTTCATCTGTATCTAAGAAATGTATCATTGCTACTGCTCCATATATTGAACCTTGGCTATGCCAATTCATCGTATTTAATTCTTTAACAAGTAGCCTAAGAAAATTCCTTAGACTACCTATAAAAATTAAATTATTAATATATTTTCTTTAATGTACTTGGGTCTTTTTGGATAATCTTCAGCCCAACCTCTATAATAAATATCTTCAGAACCAATAAAATTTTTTCTTTAAAGCTCTTACCATTGTTTTTAAATAAAAGAGAGGTATTTTTCTTTAGCTTTTATTACTTTTCCATTTTTATCTAATATTTCTATTTCTCCTATTTCTAGTATATAGCTATCGTCATTTGTTTTTTTCTTATATCAACTGGTGCTGGATAGCTATACTCTCATCCAAATATCCCCTTGATCTCTTTCTTCTCTTACTATTTTTTTCTTTTTGGTATAATATATTCTTTTCCATTTAATATAAATTTTAAATCATTATAAAACTTTTATATTATAAAATGTTCGTGAATCTTCATTAGCATATATTCTATTTCCTGTATTGAATTTTATTCCATATTTATTTGATATGATACTATTTACTTTATCAATATTATCTCTGAAACTCCCATTCTATTGACTTTTCCGTTTTCTATTATTCCGTATATATCATCATTATATGTACCTGTTACAAAAATATGGTTTAAACTCAAATAGTCCCGAACAAGCTGAGAATATAAACATTATTGTAAATAAAGTTAAATATTTTTATTCTATTTTTCATTTTTATCACTTCCATTTTTTCTTCTTTTATTATTAAAGAAATCTTTATATGTATCACTGTTAAATAATCTTAAGATATCATCATATCCATTTCTTATCTTTTGCCATTTCCTATAACTTGGTGTTGTTATTTTTGCCCTACATATATAAAAACTATGTGCTGTAAATGGATTTAATTTTTGTTTATTAATATAGAATATTCTTCCTTCTTCTTAAGCTCTTATTTTATCTATATTAAAAGTTCTTCTAAATGCTTATCTCTTATTACATTTCCAGCATTACCACCTACAATATTTGCAACTCCATCCATTTTATCGTTCTTACTAAATGAAGCACTTCCACTAATACCAAAGTTATATCCTTTATCTTTATCATGAATATCTGAATATTCTAATTCACCTGTTCTTAATGTGGTATTTCCTCCTCTATTACTGAACCTATTAAATTTGTTTCTCCTTCAACAGTAATATTTGTATAACTTTAATCTCTTAACAAGTAACCTAAGAAAATTCCTTAGGCTACCTGTAAAAATTAATTATTATTTATTTTTTTCTTACTTTCTTTAAAACTTTTTGCATTTCTTCAATAGAATTGTACATCTTTTTCAAAGTACTTGGATCTTTTTGGATAATCTTCTGCCCAACCTCTATAATATACATCATAATCATTTCCAGTTATATCATTTACATAAGTTCTATTTTATGGTTTTTTAAATAATATTGGTGGTATTTTTAGTTCTTGGTCTTATTATTTTTCCCTCTATATCAATAATTTCTATTTCTCCTATATCTAATATATATTCATTATAGTTTGTATTTGTTATTTTTTACTGGTAATTCTAAATCATAATCATATGCTGAATATCTTATTTTTTTCCTTAGACATTATATATTCTTTTCCATTTACTATCATTTTAAAGTCATTATAAAAATTTTTATTCTATAATTTTTCATTATAATCTTTAGGAGCAATTCGTTCATCATCTATAAATCGAATCCATATTTATCATTTATTATATCATTCATTTTATCAATATCTTTCTTAGAGATTCCCATTCTATTTACTTTACCATCCTCATTATTGCATAAGAGTGAATATAAGTTCCAGTTGAAAAATGTGGTTTAAATCCCCAAAAACTATTGCTATTACTAGAACAAGCATTAACAATAAAAACTAAAATAATTAAAACTATAAATTTAAAATTATTTTTATCATTTTCATCAACTCCTTTATTTATTGTTGGATTATATTTTTTTCTTTATCAAAAATATTCTTTTGGATTAAATAATCTTAATATTTTATTTTTGTACTTATTTCTGTTCCAACTGTATAACTACTATGTGGTTCCCTATATATCATATTTTATATTATTATCTATTTTATCTTGTAGTTTTTCATCTCTACTAACTATTGAAGTTCCATCTTCTTTCTTCAGTTTCTAAACCATCTCTTAGTTTTGAAGCATATATAATTGTACCTTGACTATGTGCTATCATTCTGTTATTAAATATTCCTTTATATTCTTTTCTATTTGCTCTAATTGTTTCCCATTCAATTTCTACCAAATATTAGTCCTACTTGTCCTATTATTGTTGTTCCATATATTGAACCTTGGCTATGCCAATTTATCGTATTTAATTCTTTAACAAGTAACCTAGAAAATTCTTAGGCTACCTATAAAAATTAATTATTTCTTTTTGTTTCTTATAATCTTCAACTGTTCCATTAAATATTTCTTTTCTTGGAACACCTTTTACTAAAAAGCATCATCTAATCCATTATATTTTTTTCTATAAGAACATTTTTTTAAATTTTTAATGGAGGTATATCTATTATCTTTCCATTATCTAGTTGTACTTTTTCCTATATAAGCTGTAAAATCTCCTGTTATTATTATTCCTTGGTCATATACATATATATGATCTGAATCAGGTTTAGTATTAATAGCATACTCTTTACCATTACTATTTATTTTTATTGTTGAAGATAAAATTTTTACATTATAATATGGTTCTTTTTCACGATTTCTATAATGATTTCTTAAATCATATATCCATATATAACTAAGAGGAGAGCTTTCATTATCAAATTTTACTAGACTTGCTGATATAGATATATCACTATTTTTTTATAATTTTCGGGTGAATATGTGTATTCTATATTTGTACATGCTGTTAAAAATATTAAAATTATTAATACTAAAAACTTTTCATTTATTTTCCTCCTATTCTTTTTTTCTTGGGTTCTTTGATCTTTCCATCTTTCAAATATACTTCTCATATCTTTTTCCATCCATTTTGCCTATCTTATACTCATAATTTGGTACTGCTATTTCTTTCCCATCATTTGTATCTAAAGAAATGTAACATTGCTGCTCCATATATTGAACCTTGGCTATGCCAATTTATCGTATTTAATTCTTTAACAAGTAACCTAAAAAAATTTTTTAGGCTACCTATAAAAATTAATTATTTCTTTTTGCTTTTTATAATTTTCAACTGCTCCACTAAATATTTCTTTTCCACTTCCTCCAGCATTTATTGTATCTGAAATTACACTATATCTTTCTACATATACTGTCTTCTTAAATGAAAGTGGGGGATATCTATTATTGTTCCATCATCTAACTGTACTTTTTCCTATATAGGCTTTTAAAATCATTTGTTATTACTACTCCTTGTTTATATATATGTATATTTTCTGAATTAGAGTGGTAGCTATAATATACTCTTTACCATCACTTACTATTTTTATTGTTGAAGATAATATCTTAACATCATGAGGTTTTTCAGAAGAATCTCTTTTATCATATATCCATATGTAATCTAAAGGTGAGTTTTCTTTTTGAGCATCTACTAAACCTGTTGATATAGAAATTTTACTATTATTATAATTTACCGAAGTAAATCTATACACATGTAATACACATGAAGTAAAAAGTAATAAAGATACTAAACTTATAAATATTTTTCATTATTTATCACCATACCTTTTTTCTTGAGTTCTTTTATCTTTCCATCTTTCAAATATACTTCTCATATCTTTTACCATCCATTTTTCCTATCTTATAATTATAATTTGGCACTGCTATTTCTTTCCCATCATTTGTATCTAAAGAAATGTAACATTGCTACTCCATATATTAAACCTTGGCTATGCTAATTCATCATATTTAATTCTTTAACAAGTAACCTAAGAAAATTCTTAGGCTACCTATAAAAATTAATTATTACTTATTTTTCTTTTTCCATTCTCTATACTCATCTATTGTTCCACTAAATAAATCTTCTCTTGTATCTTGATTTAAGGTGTCTAAAAATTTATTTATTTTATATACAGATATATATCTTTTAAATTTAATTGGTGGAAAATTAATTATTCTTCCATCTTTTTAATCGTACTTTTCCTATATAAATAGTAAATGTATCGCTATTTATTTTTATTCCTGACTTAATATTTCTAGATTACTGCTTTTTCTTGATTTTTATTTTATATTTTTGCTCTCCTTCATTATAATTTCTGGCTCTAAAAATTTTATTCCTTTTATTAGTTGTCTTTTCTTTCAAATAATGAAATATAATCTAAATAAGAGTTTAAATCAGAATTATTTTGTACATTTCCATGAAGTTCTATTGTTTCATTAATTTCTTTTTCATTTTTGACCTATTATAACTGGATAGTAATTGTTCCAAACCTTAGTAGATGTACAATTTGTTAATATAAAAATTACAACAAATAAAAAAATATTATTTTTCATTTTTACCTCCTCGGGTTATAATTAAATTTCTTGTCTTTATCTATCATTTCTTCTATAATTACTGTAGTATTAGGAATAGGTTTTTATTTTTATCAGTTTTTCTTTCATAAATTTTCTTTTTTTCTCATTATAGTTATAATCTTTTAAGATTATAGTTAGCAACTGAATGATTTTGCCAACCCTCTACATTTGGTTTATTCCTAAATACTTTTGGAACATTATCATCTGGATTTACTTGTGTACTAAAATTTATTAATGGAAGTGGTTTCCATCCTTTTTCTTCGTTTTCTTCATTTAGTCTTTTTCTTCATTAAATTTATGAAAGTGAATTTTGAATTTAAATCATTAACCATATTTGGTGTTATTGCAATTCCAACTAAACTTGAATTTTTCTAAATTATATGCTAATAATTCTTTCCCTTTATCACTCTTATATAACGAATTTATTGCTGCATTATATCTTATTGTTCCTTGCTGCTGCTCCATATATTGAACCTAGCTATACCAATTCATTGTATTTAATTCTTTTAACAAGTAGCCTAAGAAAATTCCTTAGGGCTACCTATAAAAATTAATTATTTCTTTTTGTTTCTTATAATCTTTCACTGTTCCATTAAATGTTTCTTTTTCTTGGAACACCTTTTACTAAAAAGCATCATCTAATCCACTATATTTTTCTATTTTTATATTTTTCAAATTTTAATGGCGGAATATCTATTATTTTTCCATTATCTAGTTCTACTTTTCCTATATACATAGTAAAATTATTATTTATCTTAATATTTTTGTTCTAATAAACTAATTGTATACCTATATTTTCTATCTACACTTACAATATACTCTTTTATTATTATATATAACTTTTACAGTTGGAGACAGTATTTTTACATAATGTTTATTCATTCCACTATTTCTTTTTATCGTAAACTGATATATGTTCAATCAATGATTTTTCATCAAGAGATTTTCTAAATAGGTACTAATATATACATATTCTTTATAATCTGCATTTATATTATTTAATGGTTTAGGATAATAAGAATATTGTATTACTGTACATCCTGTTAATATAAATAATAAAATTATTAATAGTATTTTTCATTGAAATGTACCTTTTCTTTATTTATTTTTATAGTTCTTTACTTTAATTTTATTTCTCAATAAACAGTCTAATATATAAAATTTACTCACTCTTCTTTCCAACCATTTTTCTTATATTCTTCAACTGTATTATAGTATTGATTAAATTTGCCATTTGGGTTTATAGTATTAAGAATACTTCCTTTTTGTTATATATACATATTTTTAAAATGTAAAGGGGAAGTTTAATTATTTCTCCTGTATCTAATTCTACTACCAGGTAAACTACAAATTCATCATCTGTTATATTTACACCATTTTTAATATATCAATATATAAATATTCATCATCATCATTTTGTGATTTTGAATATGGAATTATGTATTCTCTATTATCTTTTATTATTTTTATTTTATTGTTTACTAATTTTATCCTATGTTTTATATTTTTATTTCTTCCATCACTTATTTTCAAAATAATCAAGAAATGAGTATTCATTATTTTCGTCTATTAATTGTCCAACTATATTTATAGTATTATCTTTTTTATCAGTTTGATAACTATACTGTTTAGTTGTCATGCCCTACATAGTATTAAAAATTAATACACTAAAAATTAGTACTATTATGCCATTGGTATACACCTACCTTATTTATTACTTTCATTTTTCTTCTATTTTGGAAATTTTATCTATTTCTTTATTTTTCTTTTCATAAAAATAGCCTTCTATGATATTTTATATTCTATCATAGAAGACAATTCTTTAAATATTTACAGACTTTTTCAAAAATTTTCACCTATTATAACTGGATAGTAATTGTTCCAAACCTTAGTAGATGTACAATTTGTTAATATAAAAATTACAACAAATAAAAATATTATTTTTCATTTTTACCTCCTCGGGTTATAATTAAATTTCTTGTCTTTATCTATCATTTCTTCTATAATTACTGTAGTATTAGGAATAGGTTTTTATTTTTATCAGTTTTTCTTTCATAAATTTTCTTTTTTCTCATTATAGTTATAATCTTTTAAGATTATAGTTAGCAACTGAATGATTTTTGCCAACCCTCTACATTTGGTTTATTCTAAATACTTTTGGAACATTATCATCTGGATTTACTTGTGTACTAAAATTTATTAATGGAAGTGGTTTCCATCCTTTTTCTTCGTTTTTTCATTTTAGTCTATTAAATTTATGAAAGTGAATTTTGAATTTAAATCATTAACCATATTTGGTGTTATTGCAATTCAACTAAACTTGAATTTTTCTAAATTATATGCTAATAATTCTTCCCTTTATCACTCTTATATAACGAATTTATTGCTGCATTATATCTTATTGTTCCTTGCTGCTGCTCTATATTGAACCTTACTATACCAATTCATTGTATTTAATTCTTTAACAAGTAGCCTAAGAAAATTCCTTAGGCTACCTATAAAAATTAATTATTTCTTTTTGTTTCTTATAATCTTTCACTGTTCCATTAAATGTTTCTTTTCTTGGAACACCTTTTACTAAAAGCATCATCTAATCCACTATATTTTTCTATTTTTATATTTTTCAAATTTTAATGGCGGAATATCTATTATTTTTCCATTATCTAGTTCTACTTTTCCTATATACATAGTAAAATCATTATTTATCTTAATATTTTTGTTCTAATAAACTAATTGTATACCTATATTTTCTATCTACACTTACAATATACTCTTTTATTATTATATATAACTTTTACAGTTGGAGACAGTATTTTTACATAATGTTTATTCATTCCACTATTTCTTTTTATCGTAAACTGATATATGTTCAATCAATGATTTTTCATCAAGAGATTTTTCTAAATAGGTACTAATATATACATATTCTTTATAATCTGCATTTATATTATTTAATGGTTTAGGATAATAAGAATATTGTATTACTGTACATCCTGTTAATATAAATAATAAAATTATTAATAGTATTTTTCATTGAAATGTACCTTTTCTTATTTATTTTTATAGTTCTTTACTTTAATTTTATTTCTCTAATAAACAGTCTAATATATAAAATTTACTCACTCTTCTTTTCCAACCATTTTTCTTATATTCTTCAACTGTATTATAGTATTGATTAAATTTGCCATTTGGGTTTATAGTATTAAGAATACTTCCTTTTTGTTATATATACATACTTTTTAAAATGTAAAGGGGAAGTTTAATTATTTCTCCTGTATCTAATTCTACTCTACCCAAGGTAAACTACAAATTCATCATCTGTTATATTTACACCATTTTTAATATATCAATATATAAATATTCATCATCATCATTTTGTGATTTTGAATATGGAATTATATATTCTCTATTATCTTTTATTATTTTTATTTTATTGTTTACTAATTTTATCCTATGTTTTATATATTTCTTCCATCACTTATTTCCAAAATAATCAAGAAATGAGTATTCATTATTTTCGTCTATTAATTGTCCAACTATATTTATAGTATTATCTTTTTTATCAGTGTGATAACTATACTGTTTAGTTGTCATATCCCATACAAGTATTAAAAATTAATACACTAAAATTATTACTATTATGCCATTGGTATACACCTACCTTATTTATTACTTTCATTTTTCTTCTATTTTTGAAATTTTATCTATTTCTTTATTTTTCTTTCATAAAAATAGCCTTCTATGATATTTTATATTCTATCATAGAAGACAATTCTTTAAATATTTACAGACTTTTTCAAAATTTTCATAAAATTCTCTTTAAAACTTTAAATTTACCATTTCAAAAATTTATAATATCATCTATACTAACTGGTTTGAAATTATTCACATCAACTCCAACATCATATCTCCTTTGTAGTTTTTATATATTATACAATATTTGTTAAAATTTTTAAAATTTGATATAAAATATTAAAAGAAGCTATTGCAAAAATTAAAATTTTCAATCTAAAGTAAAAATAAATGAGTTACGAATGGAATTTTTAGATAAAAAAATCAAATAGAATGAGCCGAGCAAATTCAGGAGTGTCTGAACGAAGTGAGTTTTCCTGATTTGCAGCGAATTCTTGATTTTTATCGTTAAGAAATTTACTCAGTAACGAATTATTTTTTACTTTTTATTATTTTGCAACAGCCCTTTTATTTTTTAAATATTATAGTCTTTATCGTTTTGAAGTTCTTCCATTAACTCTTCATCAACAGATATATCTTCTTCATACATACTTCTAATGACTCTTTCAAACGGAAGGATACCTACAGACAAGAATAGACCTTTAGGTAAAACCATTCTAAAAGTTTTTAGTTTTTATTAGAAACTCATCTATCTTTTTGTCTCCTAGTGGTAAAGTTACTAAGGCATCTGAACCAGGCCAAACTTTTTGTTTGTTGGTGTTTAATTGACTTATCAATAGCTCTTTTAACATTATCTTCAACAGTGTAATAGTAGATTCCTATCTTTTTCAAAGAATTTTTTTCTAGAAGTCTAACTTGAGTGTCATTTATATGTAATATTATAAGTTTTAAATTTTCACTATCAGTGTCATTCATATTTCTTATTTCATTCATTATTTAGCCCCTTCTTTTTAAACCACCAAAAACTCCTTTTTAATTTAGCAGCTGCTTTTTGTAGTAAAAGCTGTCAACAACAGAATACAATATAGGAATTAAAACTAGTGTTAAAATAGTTGAGAAAGCTAATCCAAATATTACTGTGATAGCCATACCTCTGTAGAATTCTGAACCTTCTCCTAAACCTAAAGCCATAGGTATCATACCGAAATACTGTTGTCATTGTTGTCATAAGTATAGGTCTTAATCTTGTTTCACAAGAATAGATAATTGCATACTCTTTATCATATCCCCGAGTTCTCATAGTCTTAATAAAGTCTATAAGTACTATGGCATTGTTAACAACGACTCCAGCAAGTAGGATTACTCCTATCATAACCATTATATCTATAGGTTGTCTTAAAACTACAAGTCCCCAAATAACTCCAATTAAAGCTAGTGGTATAGAACCTATTATTATAAATGGTAATAGAAAAGCTTTCAAATTGTGAAGCAAGTAAAGCATAGATTAAGAAAAATTGAAATAGATAATGCAAATGATAACTGACTCATAGTCTTTTTGCATATTTTTCAGCTTTTGACCACCCCAACTGTATGAGATAGTTGAAGGAGGATCTAAAGTTATTAAATTCTTCAATTATCTTTAGATTGTATTGTTCCTAGACCAACTCCACCATCATTACCAGAGATAGTAACAGTATAGATACCATTTTTCTTTCTTATTTTCAGAAGTTCCTTCAGCATATTGTAAAGTTGCAACATCTGATAACTTAACGAAATTTATTATCTCCAACTTTAATGTTTAAAGAAGATAAAGTATTTATATCATTTCTCTTTTTCTTTAGGAAGTCTGACTAAAACATCAATTTCTTCACTATCTGTTTTTTAAAGTTGCAGTATTAGCTTTATCTCCACCTAGCATATAGTAACTTATAGTTTGAGCAATAACAGTAGGACTGATTCCATAACTTGCTATTTTTATCTCTATCTATATTTAATCTTAATTCTATAATTCCCTGGATCAAGAGTTGAAGATATATCAACCATTCCATCATAATTTTGTAATTTTTTTCTAAAAAGCTGTTTACCAAACTTTTTGATTTCATCTTGGTTAGAACCTTGTAATAGGAATTCAATATCTTTACTTGTTTTTTCCACCAGAGAATTGGTTAGATCATAGATATTCTTGCATCTAAAACATTAGAAGCTTTTTTTCTTATGTCATCCATAATTGTAAATACACTTTCTTTTTCTTGTATTCTTTTTACCAACATTGGCATTTGATAGAAATACTAGATGTACTTACTAACATCAAATAACTTTGAGTATGAGGATCATTTTTAACAATTTCTTCTAGTTCTCTTGCTATTCTTTCAGCCTTAGCTAAAGTCAGTCCCTTTTGTAGTTCAGCAGTCATTGAATATTTTCCTTGGTCTTGTTTAGGCATAAATTCAAATTTTAATAATTTAGATCCTACTAAAAACACTGAAGAAAAATAGAACTACCATGATAAGAACAGTCAAAGCCTTTTATGAGAAATAGCCTTATTAATTATTTTTAAATAAAATCCTTTTTACTTTTTTAAATAGTCTACCATCTTCAGATTTCATTGATTTTTCTATTTAAAAATCTACTTGCCAACATAGGTATCATAGTTATTGCCACTATAATAGCAGCAAGGTTAGAGAAGATTATTGCATAAGACATGTCTCTAAAGAATTCTCTTGCAAGCCCTGGAATAAATAATATAGGTAGGAAAACTACTATAGTTGTTAAAGCAGAAGCTATAACAGAGAAAGTAACTTCTTCTGTACCATTTTCAGCAGCTTCTCTAACAGGAGAATTTCAATTCAGTTATATGCCGATAGATATTATCCACAACAACCACCGAGTTATCCGTAAGCATACCAACCCCTATTGAAAGTCCCATAAGTGAAATCAAGTTAAGAGTTGTACCTCTCATTGATAAGAAGGCAAAAGTAAATACTATTGCAACAGGAAGTGCTAATGAAATTAATACGGTTGTTCTAAAGCTCTTTAAGAAAGCGAATAAGATTATAGTAGCTAGTACTAGTCCTTGTACAGCAGAACTAGAAACATTTGAAATTGAACTATTAATATTTTCAGAAGCATCCATTTCTATACTGTATTCTGTACCAGCTGGCATATATGGTTTCATTTCTTCTATAACCTTTAAAAAGCAGCATTATTCAATGTGATTGTATCTCCATCAGAAGATTTTTTTGCAATAGAACTACTACTGCTTCTTTTTCCATTAAGATATCCTACATTGTCTGCATCTTCTGTTGTCAATACAACATCAGCTACATCTTTTTAATCTTAAAAGTATTACCATTAGAACTTATTAATATTTTTTTATATTGATCTATGTAGTCTAAATCTCCCATAAATCTGATGATCATATCCTTTATTACCTGTAGATAATTTACCTATAGGATATGTTGCAACAGATGTTCTAACTATGTTATATAGTTCCATAGGTGATAAATTATATGAAGCTAACTTATCACTATCAACTTGAATTTGTAGTTGTTTATCAGGATTACCAAAGATATCTACTTGTCCAACTCCTGGTAAACTTTCAAGTCTTGGTTTTAATTGTTCTTTAATAAAAAGTTGTAAGTGCAGTTTTACTATCAGCATTAAAAGCTATAACAGCTGTCATGTTACCTGAAGCAGCCTCTACTTTTCTAATTAATGGAGTATTTGCATCACTAGGTAAATTATTTGTTATTTTTGAAACTTCTCTTTGAATTTGAGTAACTTTCTCATCTGTATCAACTCCATAATCAAAGTTTACAACAACAGTAGAACTACCATAGGCAGATACAGTTTGTATCTTATCAATAGCATCTACATTTGAAAGAGAGTCTTTAATTTTTTTTGTGACCTGAGATTCCACGTCCTCACTAACAGCACCACTCCAAGTGGTAGAGATTGTGACAACGGGAATATTTATGTTTGGTATCAATTCTTTTTTCATTGAGAACATTGCAAGTAGTCCAATGAAAATAAATGATAACATTACCATTGTTGTTGCAACAGGTCTACGTATTGAGATTCCTGCTAATGACATTATTATTTCACCTCGTTTTTATTTCAACACTATCATTGTTTTGAAGACCAAATAGACCTTTAACAATGATTTTATCTCCTTCTTTTATTTCTGGAGAAGAAATTTCTGTATATGGTAGGTTTGTTGCTCCTACAGTAACTTCAACTTGTTTTTGCTTTTTACCATCTTCATATTTGAATACATAGTTTACTAAATCTCTTGTTACTATTGCTTCATCTTCTACACTTAGAACAGAAGATTCTCCAACAGGAATAACAACATTTCCAAACATACCATCTTTGATTTCTCCATCAGGGTTATTAAGAGTTAGTTTAACTTTAAAGTTTTTTTAGTTGTGCTATCAGCAATAGGGTTAAGTTCAGTAATTTTTGCTTTATATTCTTTTCCTAAAGCATCTATTTTTACATCTATTTCATCACCAAGTTTTTACCTTTAGAAATAGCTTCAGGAGTTATACCTACATAAGATTGCATTTGTTTATCATTTAAGATAGTAAATAGAGTTTCTTTTGCAGCTATATCATTTCCTTCTTTTATAAATAAATTACCAACAATTCCACTTATATCAGCTTTAGCAACAAGTTTAGAATAACTATTTTGAGCATTCATATATGCAGCCTTAGCAACTTCTAAATTTCCTTGAGCACTAGTAAATGTTGCTTCATAGTTTGAAAAACTCTAAATATGAAAATTAATTGTTTATCATATAGAGTTTTAAACTTTTGATAGTTATTTCTAGCTATGTTATAGTTAGCAGTAGCTGATTGATAATTAGCCTTAGCTTGAAGGAAAATCAGCTTCTGTTTGAGCATCAGAAAGCTTAACTATAACTTTCACCTTTATTTACATATTCACCATTTCTCTTATAAATTTTTTCTACTGTCGCTCCTTTATTAGTTGAAAAAAATCAACCTTGCTAAAGGTTCCCAAACAGCACTTGATTCAAAAAGTTTAGACATTTGTCTAGTTGTTACAGCTGAAACTCTACAGGTTTAGCAGCTGTTTGTGTCTCAGTTACAGCAGCTTCATTTTTAGCATCTTTTGTTTCTTTATCTTTTTCCACAAGCAACTACTAATAAACTAGTTGCAAGCAATATTGTCAATAATTTTTCATATTTTTCCTTTCAAATTTTATTTTTATAAGATTACTGCGACGTCCTATAATGTTGATAGAGCCTTTGTGGAGCTCTGGAAACATTATAGGCAAACAATAATCTTTATAATATTCTTATTTATATTAATAGTGATCTATATGTTTCAAATGCATAGTAATAATCAAGTAACACTTTATTATATGCTATTCTTGCTTGTCTATATGTGTTTTCAAAATCTAAATAATCTATAGTTGAAATAAGTCCAGCATCATATTTTTTTCTTGGTTCATTTCAAAGTTTGCTTTAGCAGCCTCTACAGCTTTTTCTTTTGAGCTGCAACTTGTTTTTCTAAACTTACAACATTTAGATAAGCACTCTTTTACATTTATTTCAATATTTTCTTTAGCAGAAGTATTTTTAATACTTGTTGTTCTTCTTCTAGTTTAGCAACCTTTGTAGTTATCTAAATCTTTTCCGAAAGAGAATACTTTCCAAGAAACTTGAACTCCACCAATCAATTCAGCATCTTTTATATGATCTTGAGAATGAAGCTCTTTCTTGACCACCTGTTCCATAAGAAACATAAGCACTTACTTGAGGGTAATAAATCTCCAGCAGCAGCCATTCTAGTAGCAGAAGCTACATTTACTTGTTCATCAGCAATTTTTGCAGATAAACTTTGATTTAAAGCTTGGTTTAAATCAGTATTTAAGTTTAGACTATCTGATAAATTATTAGGAATATCAAAACTTACTAAATTTAATGGTTCAGATTTGTTTATCCCTGTTCTTATATATAATTTTTTCTTTATTTGTGTCAGCTAAATTTTTGTAAATTGATGATTTGTGCTCTTATATCTTCTAATGAATATTCAGTTTGAAGAATATCAGGTTTAGTTATAAGTCTTAACTTTAATTGTTCTTCTTGTTTATAGTGTCTTTTTAATAAGATTTCTTCTGAACTTTTAAGAGCAGCTAAGATTTCTTTCAGCATTTATGATATCTGAGTATATTTTTTTATAGTTTCTAGTCTGTTTTTGAATCTTACTTTTGTAAATAAGAATAACTTGCTATATTTTTCATAGGCTTTAGCACCTTTAATTCCTGCTGATATAGCTCCACCTGTGAAAAAGAGGTTGAGTAACTTTTAAAGTTTGAGTATAACCTTTTTTTCTTTGAAACATAGTTTCCTCCACTTTGAGTTAAAATATTTCTTTCATGTTCTCCTAAAGTAACAGCACCACTATAAGTTACTGAAGGTAAAGCTTCTTTAAAAGCCTTGCTTACATTTAGTTTAGAAATTTCAAAACTCTTTTCAGAGATTTTCATCTCTTTACTGTTATTAAGTGATAAATCTATGGCTTGATCTAGAGTTAAATCTCTAGCTAAAGCTACATTTGCCAACAAAACAAAAAAATGTTAATAATTTTTCATTCTTCCTCCTAAAATATATTATCTATATAAAATTTTTAATACTTTCTTTTATAAATTCAAGATTTTTCTTTCATATCTTGACTTCTATATAATTCTTTAACCTCATCTAAAGTTTTTTTGATGAAAATTTATTAGTTTCAAAAATTAATATTTTCCATCATTAAAAAAATACTTCAGTGATACTAAATATCATCTTAGAACATTTTTCCATATCTTTTTCTTTCAATATTTATAGATTTCTTATATTTCCTTTAAAAATACTCTTTATAAAAATCTATTGTTTTACGTGCTGTATTTTTAGTTTAATAAAATTTTCTTCATTAAAAACCCTCATAGTTTCTTTTTAAACTTGTCATTACTAATTCTAATTTTAAATCTCTATCATTTAAATTAAGCATAGAATTTACATAGTAATCTAAACATTCATCTATACTATTAGAATTTGAAATCAAGTTTTTCACTAAAAACTTTTGTATTTTCTGAATACTCATCTAATATTTCAGCTAGCATATTATCCTTTGAAGGAAAAATAAGTATAGAAACTACCTTTTGATATTCCTAATTCTGATGTCAATTTGTTTATTGATAAGTTAGAATAACCTTCTGTTATTATCATGTCTTTTTGCTTTTTTTCTAAAATAAGAATTTTCTTTTCAGTATCAAAACTCATATCATCTTTTTCTCCTTTAATTATAGTTAAAATTCTAGTTCTCTATAAATTTGACTATAGAGTCATTGACCAAGTGGTCAGATAACATACTATCAAATATTTTACTATTCGTCAAGTATTTAAAAAAATTTAAATCTGCCTATTCTATAGTTATAGATTATTTTTACTAAATTTTTAAAAATGAATTTTCAAAAATAAAAAAATAAAAAAATAGTATTTTTGATGGAAAAAGAAAAATTTAAATTATACTTGTACTAATTAATAAAATATGTTAGAATTAACTGAAATATTTGATATAAAAAGTATTTTTAAAACTTTGATTAGTTAGGAGAGAAATATGAAGAAATTTAGAAATGATAACGATGAAGATGATTTTGAAGATATAGAAGTAGAAAGCAACAAGTACAAGACAGCCAGAAAAAGATAATAGAAGATTAATTAAGATAATACTAAATATAATTTTAATTATAGCTATTATAAAAGTTGGGCTTGGAGTATTTGAAAGATATTATTTCAATGAATTTTTATTATAAGGCTCCAAACTTAACAGGACTTAGTATAGAGGAAGCAAAGAAAACTATTTCAAAATCTCCTTTAAATATTAGAGAGATGGGGAAGTTTATTCTGACTTACCTTATGGAACAGTTGCTTTTACAAGAGCCTGCTGAAGGAACTATAGTTAAAAGATCAAGAAATATGAAAGTATGGGTAAGTAAGGAATCACCTTCAGTATTCTTAGATGATTTAGTAGGTATGAACTACATAGAAGCAAGTTCTTTACTTAATAAAAATGGTATGACAGTTGGAGAAGTAAAAAGATGAGATCAGATTTACCTATTAACCAAATTATAGCGACTTCACCAAAAAGTGGAGAACCTATATCAAGAGGACAAAAGTTTGATTTCTTAATAAGCAATGGATTGGAATAACATAGTGTAACTCACTTATTTATATTTTTAAAAAGAAAGAAAAAAAGGTATGGAGGTAAAAGAAAATTCAAGGCATAGTAATTAATAAGATTCAAAGGTTTCTATTATGTTGAAAGTAACAATGAAGTCTTTGAATGTAAATTGAGAGGAATTTTTAAAGAAAACAAATAACAAATATAATTGTGTTGTAGGTGATAGAGTTGAAATCTCTGAGGATAATGCAATAGTAGAAATATTTGAAAGAGAAAATATGCTAATAAGACCTATAGTTGCAAATGTGGATTATCTAGCAATACAGTTTGCAGCAAAACATCCAAATATAGATTATGAAAGAATAAATTTACTATTATTAACAGCATTTTATTATAAAGTAAAACCTTTAGTAATAATAAATAAGATAGATTATTTAAGTGAAGAAGAATTAACAGAATTAAAAGAAAGATTGTCTCACTTAAAAAGTATAGAGTACCTACATTTTTTTAATCTCTTGTCAAGAGAATGTTGGACTTCAAGAAGTAGAAGATTTCTTAAAAAGATAAAACGACTGTAATAGGTGGACCTAGTGGAGTTGGAAAAATCAAGTCTTATCAATTTTTACAAAGTGAAAGAGTCTTAAAAGACTGGAGAAATTAGTGAGAGATTACAAAGAGGTAAACATACAACAAGAGATTCTAATATGATTAGAATGAAAGCAGGAGGCTATATAATAGATACTCCTGGGTTTCTCTTCAATAGAAGTGCCAAAAAAATATGAAAATAGGGAAGAATTGATTTCTTTGTTCCCTGAATTTACAAATATAGATAGCTGTAAATTTTTAAATTGTTCTCATATACATGAGCCAAATTGTAATGTAAAAAAAGCTGTGGAAGAGAATAGAATATCTCAAGATAGATATAATTTTTTATAAAAACTTTAGAAATTTTATCAGAAAGGTGGAATAGGTATGACTAAGGGGATAAAAATAGCTCCTTCTATATTATCAAGTGATTTTTTTCAAAAGCTTGGTGAAGAACTTGTGGCAATCGATAAGGCAGGTGCAGACTACATTCATATAGATGTTATGGATGGAGAATTTGTACCTAATTTAACTTTTGGACCTCCTGTAATAAAGTGCATTAGAAAATGTACTGAGCTTGTGTTCGATGTTCATCTAATGATAGATAGACCTGAAAGATACATTGAAGATTTCGTAAAAGCAGGAGCAGATATTGTTGTTGTACATGCAGAATCTACAATCCATTTACATAGAGTTATACAACAAATAAAATCTTTTGGAGTAAAAGCAGGTGTTTCACTAAATCCTTCAACATCAGAAGACGTATTAAAATATGTTATAAATGATATCGATATGGTTTTGGTTATGAGTGTAAATCCAGGTTTTTGGAGGACAAAAATTCATACCTGCAGTGGTAGAAAAAAATAAAAGGCAATTAAGAAAATGAGAGCAGATATAGATATAGAAGTAGACGGTGGAATAACTGATGAAACTATAAAAAGTTTGTGCAGATGCAGGAGCTAATATATTTGTTGCTGGTTCTTATGTATTCTCAGGAGATTACAAAGAAAGAATAGACTTATTGAAAATCAAAAAGCAAAACTAGAGGAGGAATTTCAAAATGACGGTGAATATACAAAGAGTAAAATGATGTTTTTAGAGGAATATTACAAACTGTTTTTACAAGACAGAAGATATGGCTTTTAAAAAGAGGAATTAAAAGCTTTTAACTCATACAGAATTACATATATTGAATCTGTTGGACAAGACACTCAATTAACTATGAATGAACTTGCAGATAAAGATAGGAATTACAATGGGAACTGCAACAGTTGCTATTTCAAAATTATCTGATAAAGGATATATAGATAGAGCAAGATCTACAACTGATAGAAGAAAAGGTATTTGTTTCACTTACAAAAAGGAGTAGATGCTTTAACTTATCATAATAACTATCATAAAAATGATAATGGCTTCAATAACTGAAAGCATACCTGAAAAAGATTTACAAAAATTTGTTGAAACTTTTTGAAATTATTTTAGATTCATTAAGAAATAAGACAGACTATTTTAAACCTATGACTATTACAGATTTTAAAGAAGGAACAAAAGTTTCTATAGTTGAAATAAAAAGGAACTCCTATTGTTCAAAAACTATTTCTTAAGTCATGGAATAGAAAAACTTTACACTTTTTAAAAGTTTTAAAATCTGGTGATAAATCATTATTTAAAATAGAAAAAGAAGATGGAGAAGTTTTAACTCTTGATATCTTAGATGCAAAAAAATTTAATAGGAGTAAAGGCTGATTAATATGTTATATATGGATGGTATATCTCTTTCAAAAAAATAAAGGAAGAGTTAAAAAAAGACTTTAGAAGGAAAAAGAATAAATAGAATCTTTAAAAATAATGAATACACAATTTCTCTTCATTTTGGGAAAATTGAACTCTATTTTCTTGTATACCAGCCTTAGCACTTTGCTACATCAGTAAAAATAAAGAGCAAGCAATTCTAGATATATCTTCATCATTAATTTCTAATTTTAAGAAAGCATTTAATGAATGCTATGTTGACTGATATAGAGCAGCTAGGGTTTGATAGAATCCTAGCTTTTCATTTTTCTAGAATTAATGAGTTAGGTGAGATAAAAATACAAGATATATTTTTGAATGTCTTGGGAAATTGTCTAATGTTATTTTTACTGATGAGGAAGATAAGGTATTGGATACATTAAAGAAATTCCATATTTTCAGAAAAATATAGATAGAACATTATTTTTTTAGGTGAAACTTATTCAAGACCTAAATATGATAAAAATATTACCTACTGAGTTAAATAAAGATAAATTTGATAACTTATTAGCAAGTGGGAAATGTTTTTCAAATGAAATAGAAGGAGTGGGAAAATATTTAAATAATATAAAAATCTTTTGAAGAATTTACAAATATTTTAAATAGTCCTGTAAAAGCTAAAAATCTATTTCAAAGATAAGAAAATAAAATTGGCAACAGTTTTAGACTTAGATTTTAAAGATTATGATGAAGTGAAAGAATTTTTCTTCATATGATGAAATGATTAATTTCTATATAGATTATGAGCATACTACAACAAGTTATATGCTTTTAAAAATAGATTGGAAAGTTTCCTTGAAAAGAAATTAAAGAAATTAAATAAGATCTTTATCTTTAATTAAAAAGGATATAGAAGACTCAGAAACTATGGAAAGCATAAAAGAAAAAGGAGATATTTTAGCTTCTGTTCTTTATAATGTGAAAAAGGGAATGAATTCTATAAAAGCTTATGATTTCTATAATAATGAAGAAATTGAAATTGAATTAGATAGTTTAATAAGTCCTAAGGAAAAACTTAGATAGAATCTATAAGAAGTACAACAAGGTAAAAAGAGGACTTACAAATGCTATAAGACGTGATAAAGAGATAAGAGAAGAAATTTTCATATATAGAAAGTACTTTACTTTTTCATTGAAAGTAGTACAGATGTTAGTTCTTTGAGAGAGATTGAAGAAGAATTAATAAAATTGAACTATATCAAGAGTTTACATAATAAAAAGAAAACTAAACTTAAAAAGAAGTGAAGTATGGTTTAATTGAAGGAGAAGATTACTTTAATTCTCTATGGTAGAAATAACTTAGAGAAATGATAATTTAACTTTTAAAAATCTCTGAAAAAAATGATTATTGGTTCCATGTAAAAGATATTCCAAGTTCTCATATCATTTTTAAAAGCCACTAAATTAACAGATGAATTAATAGTTAAGGCAGCACAGGTATCAGCTTATTATTCTAAGGCTAATTTAGGTGAAAAAGTGACTGTAGATTATACTTTAAGAAAGAATGTATCTAAACCTAATGGAGCAAAAACCTGGCTTTGTAATATATGTAAGTCAAAAATCTGTTGTTGTTGAAAAAGTAGAATTAGACAAAAATTTAAAAAGAGCTGTTGCAAAATAATGAAAAAGTAAAAATAGTTCGTTACTGAGTAGATCAAAATAGATATTCGCTGCATCAGGAAACTCGTTCTCTCAGACACTCCTAAATGTGCTCGGCTCATACTTTGATTATCTAGGACGTCCATTCGTAACTCCTTATTTTTACTTTAGGATTAAATTTTAATTTTGCACATTATAATTTTTCAACTAACTCTTTAAAAAGCTAGTAGGAACTTTTTAACTTTTTGTTCTTCATAGTTATATGCTAAAACAGTTGCTGTTCCTGTTATAGCTAAGTCCTCACCACAGAAAAATTTCATGTTCAAAAATTATTCTTAAACCTTTTATTTCAATTTTAGTTATATTGATTTTTATTTCTTGATTTAAAAAAATAATTGTTTTTTTGTATTGAACAGTAGCTTCAGTTTGAATAAAACCACTTCCATCTCCCTATATCTGTTTCACTTAAATTATTAGCTCTTTAAAAATTCTTCTCTAGCCCATTGAAAAATAATAAAAGCTCTTTCATTACCTACATGAGTTACCATAATTTAAATCTTCTTGTTTTATTGTGTAATTAAATGTAAACATATTACCTCCTTATATTTAAGAAAATAATATCATAGTATTACTTTTGAATTCAAGTGAAAATAAAGCTAGTATAAAATATAGAAAAATGCTAGTCAGTAAAGGTTTAGAAATATTAAGAGAAGAAAAGTAAGTTAAAAATATATCAGGATAGGAATCTCCGAAGAGTTTGGTAAATATATGTAGCTAATAAAAAGCACATACTTCCCAAGAAGTTCTCATTTCTATAAGTGGGAGTAGTTCACTGTAAAATTAATTAGTTGTAGAACTTCAGAAAAATTTTATAAAAATATTACAAAAAATAGTCAAAGAGAACGGAGTTTCTATAATATTTTTATTGACTTATATTCTAGATGAATTTATAGAAAAATATAAACATTAAAAATAAAAAGCTGAATATAAAAATAGAATATATTATATTAATAAAGTATATTTTTACTTTTTTGTTAATATATGTTATCCTTTAGTATAAAGATATTTTTATCTTTTAATAATTTAATATATGGAGGGAGTAGTATGATATATCTTTTAATAGCTGCATTTTTATGGGGAACATCATTTATTGCTGGTAAAATTGCTTATGATATGCTTGATCCATCTTTAGTTGTTGCAATTAGATATATACTTGCAAGTATAATCTTATTACCTATGACTTTTCTTTTATGAAAAAGAGAATCTTTTTACAAAAAGATTTCGTTTTACTTGTAATATTAGGAATTTTTAACGTATCCTCTTACTTCAATGTTACAGTTTATAGGGCTTAGTTTTACTTCAGCTTCAAGTGCAACAACAATTATAGGCATTGAACCTGTTATGATAACAATTGTTGGATTTATCTTTTTAAAGAAAAAGCCTCTCCTATTGTTTTTTTATTAGGAATTATTGCATTTTTGGAGTAGCGTTAACAGTGGGTGTTTCGGCATTAGAAAATGTATCTTTCTTTGGATGTTTTTTAGTATTCTTATCTACTATAGTAGTTTCTTTTTGGGTTCGACTTTCAAAAATACTTACAAAAATGAACTCAAATTATTACACAGCATTGACTATTCAATTAGGAACATTGTTTGCTTTACCAATAATGCTATTTTTTAGTTAAAAGTTGGGAAATAAACTATTCATTAAAAGGGATTATAGCTCTTTTATATTTAGTTGTTGGATGTAGTATAGGTGCTGGATGGTTTTTGGAATAAAGGACTTGAAAGAAGTGAAGCAAGTAAGAGTGGAGTATTCCTTGCTTTAGAGCCAGTATTTGGTATTTTACTCGCTGTCTTTAGTATTAGGGTGAAAAACTTAATTTTCTTTCAATAATTGGAATTATTTTTAGTAATTTTGTCTGCAGCAATTTGTATGATACTTCCAAAACAAGAATCTTAAAAGTAATAATAATGGGGCTGTTACAAACTAATTTACATTAATAAAAATAAAGAAAAGGCTGTCACAAATTAATGATAAAAATCATCAATTGCAACAGCCTCTTTATCTATTTACTGTTATCCTTTTTACTAATGGTTTTTCCACAACAGTGAATTCACAACATTCGTGAGAAGCATCATGAGTTTCACAGTTATCATTAGTTCCACAATCACATGCGTTTTTAACTTCTATTTCGAAGTCACAACATTGACATTTATAAACTTCACCTTTTTTTCATATTTTCACAACTTACCATATCATATCCTCCTAAATTTTTTTATAATTGAGTACTCATTCAACTGTACAAATGTATAGTACCACTAAACAAGAAATTTGTCAACTATTTTTTATAAAAAATAAAGAATTTTTAGAGTTTAAAATATAGATAAAATAGTAGTTTGAATAAGTAAAAATAAAAAGAGCTTGTTGTAAAATTTTACTTTTCGGTAAAATACAATAAGCTCACTTTTTATTATTTTTAAATAATCCTGATATTTTTGGATCATTTTGAACTTCAGTTATAAGATCTGGTAGAATGCTTCCTAATGGATAAACCTCATCATTTCTTTCAACAGAGCATAACCAATATCAGTATATACTCTATTATTAGAAAGGGTAACAGGAATTTTTAAAAGTAGAATCTCTATATTTTGCTGATACAATATATGAATCTTTTTCTTGTTCTTCAACTTTCCAATCAAAAGTTTTTCTTGACTTTTGTTATAGTAACAGGCTTATTATTCTCAACTTCTGTAACTGTAACTAAGAATGCTGCAAGATCTTCAACTGTTTCTACACTATAATCATTAAATACTATATTTTTCATTAATAGGAATATCTTTAGTACTTTCTAAAAATACGTTCTTTTTCTTTACATGCAGTAAGTCCCAAAAAGTATAAGTATAATTAAAACTAATTTTTAATCATTTTCTCCCCCTTTAATCTTTTTATAATAGTATTAAGTTTAGATTTTAAATCCTCCTTTTTAGATTCAAATTCTTCTTCAGTAATAATACCCTTCTTCAAAAAGTTTTTATATCTTTCTAGATCATTGATTATTTTTGTTCTATATGTTAGGTATGAATAAAACATGTATAATGGCAACTATAAAAATTAAAAATCCATATAGCTACCAAGCACCAAAACTATATCCTTTACTTTTTAGCAATAAATCCTGGAATTAATCCCAATATAGCAGCAAAAAATAACATACCAAGTAATTCTTCCACTAAATTCCTCCTAATTTTTATTTTGTAGACATACATATTATACAATAAAAATAAAATGCAATAATTATAAACACTTAAATAGTAAAGTTTTAATATAATAGAAAATAAAAATAATAAAAACTGTAGCTAAATTATCAGCTACAGTTTTGATAATACTACATATGTTTTTGGCAACTTTGATAACTTCTTCTAATTTATCATTAGAAAGATTTAAAGTTTTTAGATCTTCGATCATATTTTTCAACTCTATTTTCTTTACCTATTAATCCTTTTAAATTCAGCTTTCTTTTCTTCTATAATATTATCTATGAAATTTTCTATTTTTGTCATTTTATTCTCCTCCTAGTTTTTAATTAAATTTTTACAAGCAAAAAGATAATTAATCTAAGTCAAAGAATAGAAATAAATGTTGCTAAGACAGATGTGCACATCTGCCATAGAAGCTATGAAAAGCTTATTACAAACATTAACCATATTACACATCCCCTTTACTATTTTGGTTTTCCAAGATAAAATCTTTGATAACTTAATTATATACCATTCCAAGAAAAAGCAAGAGCATAAAAATACTCATTTTAAAAGAAAAATAGAACTAATAAAAAGATAGTTCTAAAATATTAAGTGCTATATTATTGTAACGAAATATGCTATAATGATATTAATTATAGAAAATAGAGGGAGAGTTATATGAAAAAAATTAAAATGCCAGATACTTTTGTAATCATATTTTTTGTTGTTTTGTTTGCATCACTTTTGACTTACATAGTTCCAGTTGGAAAATTTGAAATGCAAGAAGTGACTTATGTAACTAATACAGGAGCTGAAAAAACAAGAAATGTACCAGTTCCTGGAAGTTTCTCTTATGAGCTAGATGATCAAGGAAACGAACTAAAAAAAGGTATAAAGATATTTGAGCCTGGTGGAGAAGTTGGAGTAACTAACTATATATTTGAAGGGCTATGAGTGGAGATAAATGGGGAAACAGCAGTTGGAATAGTTGCCTTTTTATTAGTTGTTGGTGGAGCTTTTGGAATAATTTTGAAAACAGGAGCTGTTGAAAGTGGTATATATTCTATGATAAGCAAGAGTAAAGGCTCAGAGCTTGTACTCATACCTGTTATATTCATACTATTCTCCTTAGGTGGAGCAGTCTTTGGAATGGGAGAGGAGCGATACCTTTTTGCAATGCTAATCATACCTATAGTAATTGATATGGGATACGATTCGGTAACGGGAATTTTAATAACATATATTTCAACTCAAATAGGTTTTTGCAACTTCTTGGATGAACCCATTCAGTGTTGCAGTTGCACAAGGAGTTTCAGGAATACCAGTTTTATCAGGAGCAGGATTTAGAATGTTTATGTGGACATTCTTTACAGCTTTTGGAGTAATCTACACAATTTTCTATGCAAGAAGAGTAAAGAGAAATCCCGAATCTTCAATAGCATATAAGACAGATGCATATTTTAGAGATAACTTTAAATCTGAAGAACAAGGAAAATAGAGAATTTAAATTAGGACATAAATTGATTATCTTAGTTCTAATTTTTAGGTATGGCTTGGGTTGTTTATGGAGTTATAAAAGAAGGATATTATCTACCAGAAATAGCAACTCAATTTGTAATAATGGGATTGATAGCAGGAGTAATTGGAGTAGTATTTAAACTAAATAATATGTCAGTGAATGATATAGCAACTTCTTTCAGAAAAGGTGCAGAAGACATGGTTGGAGCTGCTTTAGTTATAGGTATGGCTAAAGGAATAGTTTTAATATTAGGTGGAACAAGTGCAGATACTCCTACTATTTTAAATACGATACTTAACTATGTTGCATCAGGACTTAGCAATATGTCAGCTGCTTTCTGTGCTTGGGTAATGTATATCTTCCAATCATTATTCAATTTCTTTGTTGTGTCAGGATCAGGGCAAGCAGCACTTACTATGCCAATAATGGCACCACTTTCAGACTTAGTTGGAGTAACAAGACAAGTTGCTGTTTTAGCTTTCCAATTAGGAGATGGATTTACAAATATGATAGTTCCTACTTCAGGAATACTTATGGCAGTATTAGGAATTGCTAAAATTGAATGGGGAGTTTGGGCAAAATATCAAATTAAATTCCAATTAATTTTATTTGCATTAGGTTCTTGTTTTGTGTTCTTTGCAGTTTTCACTAAACTTCTTAAAATATTTTAAAATCCTTTAAGGAGGACATGACTTATGAAAATAAGAAAATATTTTTTTACTAGTTATGACTTTAGTTTTTCTTAATTTTTTAAATCTGAATGCTTCTCAAAAAGAACAGGAGAAATGGAGGCTACAGGCTCTCTAGTATCTAGTACTAAAGCTTAATCTTGTACAAAAATAATAAAAATTTTTACTATTGAAGTTTATCGTTCTAATGGAAAATTATCTACAAAAAGTGAGTATGAATTAGAAGATAAAGATAAAAATATTGAAAAATGAAATAAAGAAGCTTTATGAAGAAGCAAAAATCAGGAAAGATAGATTATAGTTCAAAAATTATAGAAGAATATCATGAGAATGGGAATTTAAAAACTAGATTGATTGATACTCATGTTAAAGAAAAATTAGAAGAATATGATGAAAATGGAAAACTTATAAGAGTAGAAAATGGAGAATAAAATAATTTAGAGAAAAGAGCTATTACAGTTAAAATGTAATAGCTTTTTATTTGGTAACAAATGTTACAGAAAATTATATTAAAATTCTTATATAATAAGGAAAATATGAGTAAAATAAATAAGAATTTTAGGAGGATAGAATGAAAAATTATTAGTAGGATTATTATTAGTAGGTTCAGCATTATCTTTTGGAGCAACACAAAGAGTACCTTTTAGAAAAAAATTAGAATCTAGAGGAAATGGAAGAGAATTGTATCTTGAAGGACAAGCAAAACCTTATTCAGGAGAAGTGAAAGAAAATATCCAAATGGAAAACTTCTTGGTGTAGCTACAATGAAAGATGGAAAATTAGAAGGAAAAGCTTATGAATACTACGAAAGTGGTAAAAGTATTCAAAAGAAGAAATTTATGTAAATGGAACAGCTAATGGAGTGGCAAAATCATATTATGAAAATGGAAAAGTACAATATGAAACAAAATTTGTAAATGGAAAAAGAGAAGGAATAGAAAAAGGATACACAAATACAGGGTTTTAGTCTCAGAAATTCCATATAAAAATGGAGAAGCTACTGGATTAGCAAAGTTCTACAATGAACAAACAGGTAAATTAGAATACGAAACTAATGCGATAAATGGACTAAGAAATGGTTTATCTAAAGAATATTATCCAAGTGGAAAAAGTAGCAAATGAAGTAAATTTTTAAAAATGATATAGAAGATGGAATTACAAAATATACTATGAATCTGGTAAGTTAAAAGGAGAAGCAACATATAAAAATGGTCAATTAGATGGACTAGCAAAAATATATGATGAAAATGGAAAACTAGTTGAACAAGCAACATATAAAAATGGGGAAAAAATAAAATAATTTTGAAAACTGAGCTATTGCAAGCAAAATGCAGTAGCTCTTTTTACAAAGACATTATTCTAAAAAAATTAATTAAATCTTAATATTCATACTGTATACTGAACCTCTCACGGCTAACACCCCTACGAGTGCTAGAGCCACGAGTGTTCTACACACTTAATAAAAAGTAAAAATAGGAGGAATACAATGAAAAATTATTACTAGGATTATTATTAATAAGCTCAGTATTATCTTTTTGGAGCAACGCAAAGAGTATCTTCAGAAAAATTAGAAACTAATGAAAGTAAAAGATATATTATATCTTGCAGGAACAAAAACTCCTTATTCAGGAGAAGCTAAATAAGATATCCAAGTGGACAACTTCTTTTCAGTTGCCACATTTAAAAATGGTAAAATAAATGGAAAAAGCTTATGAATATTACCCAAGTGGACAACTAAAATTAGAAGAAAATTATATAAATGGAAAAACTTACTGGTCTATCAAAATCATCATTATGGAAAATGGGCAACTAAGATGAAACCCCTTATAAAAATGATAAAAAGAAGGAATAGTAAAAACTTACATAGAAAATGGGACATTAATCTCAGAAGTTACATTTAAAAATGGAGTTGTGGTAGGAAAAGTCGAAAATTATATAATACAAAAACTGGTAAATTAGCAGCTGAAAGTAATATAAATAATAGGAAAATAGAAGGAGTATCTAAAGAATATTATCCAAGTGGAAAAATTATTAAGTGAAGTAAGATATAAAAATGGTAGAGTGGACGGGATTGCAAAAGTTTATAATGAACAAACAGGTAAATTAAAAGAGAAATACCTTATAAAAATGGAAAAATAGAAGGAATAGAAAAAGTTATGATGAGAAGGGCAAACTAATAGGGTACAATAACATTTGAAAAATGATCAAATAATGGAAGAAACAACATATAAAGATGGAAAAATAATAGACCGAAAAAGTATATCCATTAGAAAAGACCTAGAAAATGAACTATTAAAAGTGAAACTCCTTGATAATTTTCATTAAAAAATATTAAAAATAATATTAGAAATAATTAAAATTTTAGGAGGCAAAAATGATTACTAGCAGGATTATTATTAGTTAGTTCAGTATTATCTTTTGGAGCACAAAGAGTACCAATTGAAAAAGTAGTAGCTAATGGAGATTTATTATATATTCAAGGTGAGCAAAAACCTTATTCAGGAGAAATTGAAAGAAAGTATCCAAGTGGAAAAACTCTGAGTAGCCACAATTAAAGGGGAAAATTAGATGGAAAATATATGAATACTATGAAAAATGGAAAAGTAAAATCAGAAGGAAATTATGTAAATGGAAAAGCTGGAAGGAGTGGCGAAATCTTATCATCAAAACGGTAAAGTAGAATATGAAACTCCGTTCAAAAATGATAAAAAGAAGGAGTAGGAAAAATATTACACTGAAAATGGTATATTGTTATCAGAAGTTCCATATAAAAATGATGTTGCATCAGGTTTAGGAAAATTATACAATGAAAAACAGGTAAATTGGAATATGAAGTTACTAGCTAATGGTGTAAGAAATGGAATATCTAAAAAAATACTATCCAAGTGGAAAATTATTAAGTGAAGTAAACTTTAAAAAATGATAAAGAAGAAGGACTTATGAAAGCTTACTATGAAAAATGGAAAACTACAAGGAGAAGCTACATATAAAAATGGGCAACTAGATGGAGTAGCAAAACTTTATGATGAAAGTGGAAAAAGTAGTTGAAGAAGCAACATTTAAAAATGGTAAACAAGTAAAAATAAGCAAAATAAGTAAAATAAATTAAAAATTTGAGCTATTGCAGATAAAATGCAGTAGCTTTTTGTAACAAATGTTACAGAGATTGTATTAAAATTCTTATATAATAAAAAGATATGAACAGAATAAATAAAAATTTAGGAGGAATAGAATGAAAAATTATTAGTAGGATTATTATTAGTAGCAAGTTCAGTACTATCTTTTGGGAGCACAAAGAGTTCCTTATGAAAAATTATCATTTCCAGGTGGTTATATATCTTATAACGATGAAAAATTTACTGGAGAATTTGAAAGAAAAAGATCCAAGAACAGGAAAAATTAATATGGTAGGTTCTGTTAAAAATGGAGAATTACATGGAACAAGTTAGTAGTTATGATGAAAATGGAAAAGTAACTGAAGAAATAACATTTAAAAAGGAATGAAAGAAGGAGCTAGTAAAACTTATTATCCATCAGGAGCTGTATCAGCTAAATTAAATTATAAAAAATGATAGATATGAAGGTTTACAAAAATATTACTATGAAAATGGGAAATTACAAGCTGAAATTGAAATGAGCAAAGGTCAATTAGACGGAGTTACAAAGATGTATGACGAAAATGGAAAATTAAAAGAAGAAACAATATAAAAATGGAAAAAGTAAAATAAAACTAAAAAGTTTAGGAGGATAGAATGAAAAAATTATTGGTAGCTTTATTATTAATAGTAAGTTCAGTATTATCTTTTTGGAGCAGAAAAGTTTCTTATGAAAAATTATCATTTTCAAATGGATATATATACTATAATAATCAAGAGTTTACAGGAGAATTTGAGAAAAAAAGACCCAAATACTGGAATAGTTAAGATGGTTGCTTCTGTTAAAAATGGAAAATTAGATGGAATGTCTTATACTTATGATGAGATTAGAAGATTAATTGAAGAGACACCATAGAAGAATGGACTAAGAGAAGGAACTGGTAAAGTTTATTATAAATCAGGAGTTCTGTCAGCTAAATTAACTTATAAAAATGATGAGTATGAAGGTGTACAAAAATATTATTATGAAAATGGAAAATTACAAACTGAAATTCCAACTAGTCAAGGTGTAGTAACTGGAGCAGTAAAATTATATGATAAGAGAGGAAGATTTGAAGGAGAACTTTATCATATGATGAGAAAAATTATAATAAATTAAAAATGAGTTATTTCAAATAAAAATGTAATAGCTAAAAATATATTTTTAAAATTAATCTAATATTAATATTATTTGTATAATATAAAATAAAAAAATTTAGGAGGAATAGAATGAAAAAAATTATTTGCTAGGATTATTATTAATAGGTTCAGTATTATCTTTTTGGAGCACAAAGAATGCAAGTTGAAAAATGGTAATGAACGGGATTTATTCTATGTTCAAGGTGAGCAAAAACCTTATTCAGGAGAAATTGAGAAAAAGTATCCAAGTGGAAAAACTCTTGGACTAGCTACAATTAAAAGCAGGAAAATTAGAAGGAAAAAGTATATGAATACTATGAAAATGGTAAAGTAAAAATCAGAAGGAAATTATGTAAATGGAAAAAGCTGAAGGAGTAGAAAAATACTATTATAAAAGTGGTAAAATTAGAATCTGAAGTTCCATTCAAAAAATGCTAAGAGAGAAGGAGTAGCAAAAGTATTATAGTGAAAATGGTATATTAGTAGCAGAAGTTCCATATAAAATGATGTTACATCAGGTTTAGGAAAAGAATATAATGAAAAAAACAGGTAAATTAGAATATGAAATCACTTTAGCTAATGGAGTAAGAAATGGGTCATCTAAAAATTACTATCCAAGTGGAAAATTGTTAAGTGAAGTAACCTATAAGAATGATATACAAGATAATCTATAAGAGCTTACTATGAAAATGGTAAACTACAAGCAGAAGGAACTTACAAAATGGGGAAATAGATGGAGTAGCAACAATTTATGATGAAAATGGAAAAATACTTCAACAAGTTACATATAAAAATGGAAAAGAAGTAAAATAAGCAAAAAGAGCTATTGTAATTTATTTACAGTAGTTCTTTTTCATAAAAATATTTATAAACAAAATTTTTATATTGAAAATATTTCTAATGAGAGTATAATAAGAGTGTGAACTACTCACATGCTAACATCTAACGAGTGCTAGAGCCATGGTGTTCTAACATTTAATAAAATATATTATATTTTAACATTAGGAGGCTTTTATGAAAATTAAATTAGATGGAGTAGCAGAACATTACTTATAACATTAAATGCAGAGCTAAAGACTCATGAGAATCCAAAATCTGTGTTACATGATAAAATCTTTTGAAAATTGCTCTCACAGTTAGACTATGATTTAAAAATTTGATACTGCTTGGGCTAGTTATTATGGAATATTGCAAGAGCATATATAATGGATGAAGAAGTTAAAAATTTATAGAAAGATATCCTGATTGTGTTATAGCTTTCCAATAGGTTGTGGACTTGATACTAGATTTGAAAAGAGTAGATAATGGAAGAATAACTTGGCATAATCTTGATTAAAAATATGGCTCGCACACTTGTGACTCTAGCACTCGTAGGGATGTCAGTCATGAGTTAGACCATTAAGTATAGTCAGCATATATAGAAATATGTATGTAGAGGTAGCAACTTTAAAAGCTATCCAATACTACTCGAATTGCTTGAAACCCTAAAACTAGTATAACCACAACATAGTACCTAAATAAAATATGGTACAAGTGTGAAAGTAGCGAAAGCAGAAAAATATACTAGATGACATAAGGTTAAATCCTAAGTGTAGAGATAATGGGCAATCACAGTCAAGACCGAAAGGTGAGGTTCAACGACTATTCCTCTGAGGAAGTACACTAAAGCTGAGTGAAGTGGGTGACCCAAACAGATAGAGCTGCCAGGATAAGATATAGTCTGTGCTTAATAGAAATATTAAGAGTTCAAGGCTAATCTCCTTAATTTATTAAGGAGTGTATGTACCAAAGAACTGCACAAGTGTGTGGCGTACTTATGTGAACGACAACCTCTAAAACGACTGAGTCAGTTTTAGTTCATATATTTAGAAAAATTTTACTTTTTCATTTACTTATAGTATAAAAAGTGGTATACTATATATGAGTAAATGGAGGTGAAATCACATGGAAAAAGCATATAAGTTTAGATTTTATCAACTAAAACTCAAATAACAATATTAAATTGTACTTTTGGTTTGTAAGATATGTCTATAATCATGAGATTTAAAAACAAGAGCTATATAACAAAGAGAAAAATCTATTTTCATATAGTGAGTGTAGTAAAGAATTAACGAGTTTTAAAAACAAGAGAAAGAATGGTTTAAAAGATGTAGATAAATCTTCTTTACAAAATTCTTAAAAAGATTTAGATAAAAGCCTACTAAGAACTTCTTTAGTGGAAGTGGCTATCCTAAGTTTAAATCTAGAAAGATAATGAAAATCTATAGAACCAATTATACGAAATAATAATATAGGGTTTTAGATAAATGGATAAAAAGTACCTAAGTTAGGAAAACTAAAAATAAGAGATAGAAATGAAAACCACAGGAAGAATAATAAGTGCAACAATAACACAAGTACCCTAGTGGAAAATATTATATATCTCTGTGTTGTACAGATGTAGAAGTAGAAAAATTAGAAAGTACAAAAATAAGAATGTTGGAATGAGATTTAGGTATAAAGGACTTCGCGATTACCAGTGATGAAATCTCAATAGAAAAATCCAAAATATTTACAAAATCTTTAAATAAACTAGCAATATTACAAAGAAAACTATCACGAAAACCAAAGGTAGTTCAAATAGAATAAAGCTAGAATAAAAGTAGCAAGATTATCTGAGAAAATATCAAATCAAAGAGAAGATTTTTGCAAAGTTATCAACAATGCTAATAAAAAGAATATGATATTATCTGTATTGAAGAGTTTACAAATAAAAATATGGTAAAAATCACTAAAATTAGCAAGAAATATTGTAGATGTATCTGGAAATTGAATTTAATAGAATACTGAGTTATAAAAGCGAAATGGTATGGAAGAACAATAGAAGAGTAGATAAATTTTTGCAAGTGAGTCAAATATGTAATTGTTGTGGATATAGAAATGAAGAAGTAAAAGATTTAAGTGTGAGAGAATGGACTTGTCCAGTATGTGGAGCTGTACATAATAGAGATATAAATACAGCAAAACATATTAAAAAGAAGGACTAAGGATATTAGGGTATAAGTGTTTAAATATATAAATATATGAACCGTAGGAACTATGGGGATAGCTTGGTAAATTTAGTTGGCTAACAGAAGCAACTACTACCCAAGAACCCTGGACTCTAGCACTCGTAGGGTGTCAGTCGTCAGGAGGTTCAGTTACCAAGTAATTGAAATAAGAAAATTATTTTTCATGAGAATGACAGAGTAAAAATATTTCAAAAATCAGTTTTTGAATCTGATTGGACTAAAAAAGTTATAACTGATGGAAAAGAGCTACTTATAATTTCGAGGGAGTTTTTAATGTTTTTCACTGAAGATGAAAGTAAAAAGTTTTAGAAATATTAGTTAATAATTTTTGAAAAATTTGAATTACACTTAGATTTACTTTACAAGGAACTATAAGAATGACAGCCAAAACATGATACTTTGAAAAATGAATAATGTTAAATTTAAGTGGGAGTAAAAAGATGGTAGTGAAGTTGTAAAAACTTGGAGCCCAAAATTAAAAACAAATAGGACTTATTAATTTTACAAAAATGGCAAAATTTTACCATTATCAAAAAGATATTTATTCCAATTTTTGGCTTATGAATAATCGTTTAGGAATGTACATATAACAAATAAAAATGGGGCTGTTGCAAAATTTTTAACTTTGCAACAGCTCCATTTCTACATCATTATATTTTTATTTTTAGATACTCTCATAAACACTAACAGTGAAATAACAGTCATTAAAGTTAAAATGGTTGACATAGCAGCAGCTATACCATAACTTCCTCTTGAAACATAAACATATATTTGTAATGTCAATGTTATTGTCTTATAGTTATATAAGATTATACTTGAAGAAAGTTCTGTAATAATTGTTATCCAACTTAGAAAGTGCTCCTGAAATAATACCATTCATCATCATAGGAGTTGTTATCTTAAAGAATGATTTCATACGAGAAGCTCCTAAACTGATTGAGGCTTCTTTCAATAGAAAGTGGTATCTGTTGAAGTATAGCAACAGATGATCTTATAGTATAAGCATTTCTTCTTATGATAAGTGATATTACCATTATTAAGAAAGTTCCAACTAAAACAAAAGGTTTTTATTGAAAGCACTTACCAAAGCTATCCCTACAACTGACCCAGAATAACATAAGGCACCATAGATAAAGTATCTATAGTTCTATTTATAAAAGTTATTTCTTCTACAACTAGATATGCAATTAAAATAGAAATAACAATGATTAAAATTAGAGAAAGTCCACCAATAAAAATGTATTTTGAATAGCATTTCCTAATTTACTCAAATGCTTCTGTATAACTTTTTAAAGAGTAACCTTTTTGAAAAAGTTTTCCAGATGTGTTTTGGAAAGATGTATAAATTACATAAAGTTGTGGGAGCATAAGAAACAAAAACTATTAAATAACAGAATAAGTGAATTAAAAACAGATTTTATTCCTTTACTTCTTTAGCTTCAATAGGATGAAGTGCATTCATTGTGAAATTTATACTTTTCCATTTATATATCTTTTGTAATAAGAAAATCAAAGATGTTATTATAATTGCAATAATACTTACAGCTGATGCAAAAATTCTTGTCAGAACCTGTTTCATCTCATAAATTGATTATAAATTTCAACTGGGAAAGTTCTATATCCTTCTCCAATAAATAGAGGAGTTCCAAAGTCTGCAAAGGCTCTCATAAACACCATAAGAGCAGCTGCCAATATAGTTGGAATACATAGAGGGATAATTATTTTTAAAGAATCTTTTAGCTCCCAGTACAACCCATATTTTTCACTAGCTTCTAATAAAGAATTATCAATATTTCTAAAGCTCCTGAAACATATAGGAAAACTAAAGGATAAAGTTGCATACATAAAACAAGTAAAATTCCACCAAATCCATAGATACTTGGGAAATTAAAACCTGTTAAGTTTTTAATTGCATTAGTAATTAATCCATTTCTTCCTAATAATAAAATCCAAGAATATGCTCCAATAAATGGTGCAGACATACTACATAGTATTATAATAATTTGTAAAAAGTTTTTCCTTTGATTTTATACATATTGTAGAAAAATATGCCAAAGGAGTTCCTATTATTAAAGTCAAAGCTGTTGCAGCTAAACTGACTTTAAAGGAATTAAATATAGTAGAAAAAGTAATAATTTTTACTTTAAAAATTTTGCAAAATAAGCAAAAGTGAAAATTCCATTATTTTCATTACTGCATTTTTAAATAAAATCCCTAAAGGATAAATCATAAATACTATATAAATGCTAGAACACATAATGAAATTACTATCCAAATATCTTTTTCTTACTTAGCATAAGCAACACCTATATCGTTGTTAACTACCTTCTAAAATATTTTTAGAACCATCTTCTGTGAAAAACATTTAATCTTATCTTGTTTTACTTTTTAAATAAACTTCAGTTCCTTTTGGAATGATATTATCTATTTTAGATTCTTGTACATTTCAAGTTTTTCTCCATTTTCCAAATGTGCAAAATAATGAGTGTTTAAACCTAAAAATACACTGCTATCTATAAAAAAGCTTTTCACTACCATCTTTTGCTTTGACTTTTCATCAATAACAAATTCTTCTGGTCTTATTGAAATATAACATTTCCTTTAACATTTTTTGTCTTTTATGTTAGTTAAAGTTTATGTCATACTTTTCCAGCTATCTTTAAAAGTAGAACCATCTAAAGTTCCCTTTTTAATACATTTCGTTTTACCCTATAAAAGTTGCAACAAATAAATTTAGCAGGTCTTTGATAAATATCTTTTAGTTGTCCCTAAGTGTTGAATTGCACCATCTTTCATAACTGCAATTCTATCACTACAGCCATAGCTTCTTCTTGATCGTGAGTTACATAAACAGTTGTAATCCCAATACTATTTTGAATTTCTTTTTATAGCCGTTCTCATTTTCAACTCTAATTTAGCATCTAAGTTACTTAAAGGCTCGTCCATCAATAAAACATCAGGTTTTTATAACTAAGCTCTTGCTAAAGCAACTCTTTTGTTGTTGTCCTCCTGATAATCTATCAGGCATTCTATCTCTATATTCATCAATTTGCATAAGTTTTAAAAATTTATCAGTTTCTACTTTCATAACATCTTTAGAAACTTTTTCTATTTTTAAACCAAATTCTACATTTTGCTCAACAGTTAAAGTGTGGGAATATAGCATAGTTTTGGAAAAACCATTCCAATATTTTCTCTTAGAAGGATCTAAATCATTTAATTCTTTTTCATTGAAATAGAAAATCTCCATTTTTCAATAGAATTAAAACCTGCTATCATTCTTAATACAGTAGTTTTTCCACAACCAGAAAGGTCCAAGGAGAGTAAAAACTCCCTTGTCTTTATATCAAGAGATAAATCTTTCAATAATAATATTATCTCCATATCTTTTTTGAGCATTTTTTATTATTATATTTACACTCATTAAATTTTCTCCCAACTATTTTAGTTAATATATTAGTCCATCTTTCTTGCCATTCTTTTCTGTGTTCTGCACAGTAAGGAATATCTTCGTAAAGCAACTTTGATTTCTTCAAATGGTTTTATAAATTCACTTGTATTTTTAATAGAAGTATTTACTGGTCTTGTTGAAGTTTCAGCAACAATTTTTTGTCCTTCATCTGAAATTAAGAAATCGATGAAACTTTTTAGCATTTTTCCATATGAGGTGCATTTTTAACTATTGCAGCAGCTCCTGGTAACCATACGAACCTTCTTCATGGATAAACAAGTTTTAAGTTAGTTGCTCCATCTTGAAGTAATGTAACAGCTGGGATTTTCATAAGTAACTCCAACTGCATATTCTCCATCAGCAGTAGCTTTATAGATTTGAGAAGAAGAAGATAAAATAGTTCCATCTAATTGAGCAACAAATTTTTCAACGAATTCCCAAGCTTTTTCATCATATGGTTTTTCTCCCATAACAAGTAACATATTTGTAAGTTCAGCTATAGCACTACTACTTGCTGTAGGATCTCCCATGCAATTTTTACCTTTTAATTCAGGCCATAATAAATCTTTATATCCAGTAAATTTTTCAGGATCTAATCCTAATTTTAGCAAATACATCTTTATTTACAAGTAAAGCAGCACTACCATCTAGTTTGTAGTTTGTAAAGAAACCAGTAGTGTTTTTTATAAGCATCAGGAACATTTTTCATTTTTCAGAAGTATAGCTTTTCCCATAAATCAGGAGTAGTAGCTAAGTACACCCATGCTTATAGCTCCCCAGTTAATATCAGCTTGAGGATTTTCTTTTTCAGCAGCTATTCTTGCAAGAACGTCTCCACTTCCCATTGATTGTAAAAGTAACTTTTATTCCAGTAGCTTTTTTCGAAAAGCAGAATAATTTTATTTACTTCATCATCAGCATTAGGTGAATAGATTACTAATTCGTTTGATCCTTGAGCTTCAGAGCAGCTGCTTCTGTTTTTTTCTTTTTCTCCTCCACAAGCAACAAACATAACCATACCTAATTGCCATCAATAAAAACTTAATAAACTTTTTCATTTTCCTTCTCAAGACTGTACATATATCTATACCAGTCTTATCCTCCTTTTTCATAATATTAATGAATTCAATATATTATAATTAATTATAGAAATAAAAAGCTGATAAATATCAAGAATTAAAAATGAAACAATTATTTCTTTTTGTTGAAAAAAATCTTTTTCTTCTTTATTTAGTAAAGCTAAAAATTATTTATTTTTTTCTTCATTTGTTAAAAATGGATAATAGAAATTATCATATCTTTTTAAAATATTTATCTATTTCATCATAAGTTATGTATTCAATATTTCTTTAGCTATAGTATAATCATCTTTAATAAGATTAAAATTATGAAAGTTCAAATTTTTATTTGAGATAACTAAGATATTATTAGAATTAATTTTTCTCTAGAGTTTGCATAACATTTTTAAATCAACTATTTTCAAAGTCATTTGTCATATGAAAAATCAGCTTTTTTTACATTATCATTAATAGAAATAGCTTTTCATATACAGATAGTATCTTTTAATAGTTTCAATTATAGTCGTTGATACTCTTCTATCTATAACTAGCAAGAGTGCTTTTTTTATCTTTAAAAATTGAAGCCAAAACTTTTTTTCTGTATAGAGTTATAGTCAAAAGTCCCGAAATTAAAAGTTTTCTTTATTTCTTGGAAATATTAAAGCATCTTTCACAGGGAAAAGATTTTTAAAATAATATCTCTGTCAATATCAATTTTTAAATGTAAATTTATATTTTCAGTTTTTAAATATTTTTCTATTTCTACAGAAAAATTATAGTTAAATTCATTTTTAAAACTTTTAAAATATTGGCTAAAGTTGACTATCTATATTTTCAATAATAGTTCTATCCTTAGTAATAGCAAGTCCATAGTCATTAAAAACAAGATTTAAAGGATTATCTATATCAGGTCTTTTAGGATAGACTACAGTACGTATTGGGAAAGAAATATCTCTACCATTTAATTCTAAGTAATTATCATTAAAAATCAGTGTTTTTCCATAGAATTTTTAACATCTTCTAGCTTGAAGTTTACACATATATCTATCTTTAAAAGTTTCTAATTTCAATTTAAAAGCTACATCAATTTTCTTTGAGTTAGCAAATTATATCATAGTAATCTCCACCACCAAAGAAAATACAGTTTTTTGAAATAGTAATCTATCTTTTCTTTATATCCAACATCAAGTGTTCTGTACTATTTTCTTGTAAATCTTAAATTTTCGTATTCGCAATTTTTAAAAGCAAAAATAGGAGTGTGATTTTTAGCACCATAAGGTTCTAAGATTTCTAATTTCTTTAAAAATTCATAGTTTACTTTGTAAGGGTGCAAGTATATTTTTCAATTTTTATAGTCTTTAATAAATAATTCTTTAGGGAAAATTTTCTCCAATGTATTTATCAACTCTTTGATAAATTCTTCTATATTTTTCAATTTTTATGGTAAAACCTGCTGCTCCTGAGTGTCCCCTATATTTAACTAGGATATCAGAAACAGAATTTAGACATTCAACTATGTTTAAGCCATCAATACTTCTACAAGAAGCAGTTGCAACCCTTCACTTTTCTTTAATTTCCATAATTATAGCTTTGGCTTTAATATTTATCTAAAATCTTTTGAAGCAACTATTCCCTATAACTCCATGATGAAAAGACTTATTAGCAACTAAAAATTAAATTTTTATTGTAAAGTTGCTTTTCAATTTCAGCAATGGAAGCTTCTAAAATCTTCTTTTGAATATTTTTCTTTCATTATTATTTTCTAAAAAGTTGCTCTATGATAGTTAGACATTCAAAACCATCTTCTTCAATAAATAGACTTACAGCTTGTTTTGCATCTTCTAAACGTCCAGCAGCATTGAAAAATAGGTGCAATAAGGTAACCTATATCATAAGAACAGTATTCTCTAGTATCCCAATCTCTCAGGAAAAACCTTTTCTTAAAAGTTGCTTAATTCCCTATCCATTTAGTATTATTTAAAAGTTTTTAAACCCTCTTTTTACAAATTTTTCTATTGTCAGAAGTCAAAGGAACTATATCAGCAACAGTACCTATGGCAACAATATCTAAGAATTTTTCTAAATCATTTAGTCTATCTAATCTTGCTATATAGAGCATAGATCAAGCATAAAAGGCTGTTCCAACCCCTGCTAAGATACTTTATAACTATAAATATTTTTCTCTTTTTGGGATTTATAACAGCAAAAGCCTTTGGTAAGTCACCAATTATTTCATGGTGGTCAGTTATGATGAAAATCTAAACCTAATTCATTAGCAAAAATTAATTTCTTCTATTGAATTAATCCCACAGTCAACACTTATAACTCAAATTAGCTTTCTCTTCTTTTAAAACTTTGTATAGCATCTTTATTTCAGTCCATAACCTTCATCTCTTAAAGGAATATAGTAGTGTATATTTCACCTAATTCTGAAAGTGCCAAGTATAAAAGAGAAACAGAAGTTATTCCATCGACATCATAGTCACCATAGATATAAATTTTTCATTGTTTTCAATGGCTTCAAAAAAATTCTTTTTACTGCTATATCAATATCTTTTAAATCAAAAAGGATTGAAATCAAAAATTTGTATCAAGAGATAAATTTCTATTTTTCAATTAAACTTTCAATAACGAAGTCTAATTTTTCTCTCTTTATTTTCAAAAATTCTTTTCATAATTTATTTTTATTTTCTAAAAAGCCATTTAGTGTTTTTTTCTTCATTTTTATCTTCCTTCTTGTATAAATAATATTCATTAATATTATAACAAGTAAATTAAAAAAATAAGAGAGAAAAATTTTTCTCTTAAATAGTTAATTATTTTTTATTTCATAAACATATTTATCTAAAATATCTACTCCACTAGTTTCTGACATAGTATCTAAAGCATAAAATTTCTGTAATGTTTAAATTCTTTTCAATTTTTTTCTTCTTTTTCACATTACTTTTCTAATTTTTTTCAGACATATTATGTATTATTAGTTTTTAGTTGATAAAATTAAGAGAATAATTCGTAGTATCTCACATACTCAGTATCTCCTGAAAATGCTTTTGAGCATCTAAACCAATAAGTTCAAATCTATTGTTTTGATATCTAAAAATATATGTAGTAAGTAGCAGCTTTAATATAGTCTGCGAGAGTAAAAATACGTAAAGTATTATTTTTAATAGTTACTGCCTTAGATAAATTATCATTGTAGTCAGGAGAATCAAGAGTTTCTAATCCTTCTTCAGAAGCATAACCTGGTGAAACAATGAAATTTTTGTCATTCTTTTGCAACCAAAGTATATTTTGAATTCTTATCTTTAAATAAAAACTAATATAATTCTTGGGTTAAAATTCACAGGATTAGAACGAGGTGAGTCTTCAATTTTTAAAATTTTTTTAGGATCGTTTTTCAATTACTAAAACAACATCATCAATTTTATCTTTGTTTAAATCACCTTTTTCAACTATTAATTTTTTTCCAACCCTTAGGAATAAAGTCCTCAACTTTACTAGCTTTTTTGAGGAAAATTTTTCAGCTAATAAATTAAATGAACAAACAATAAATAATAAAAACTAAAAATAAACCTTTCTTTTTCATAATCGTCTCCTACAATAAATAATATTAATTATCATATTTTTTTCTAATATTTTTAATTCCAGTGTCTTGTGCCATAGTATCTAAGATATATTTATCTTTGACATCTATACCTTTTTCTACTTTTTTTCTATTTTTTTGTTTCATCAGTACGAACTCCTGAAATATCTTTTTGTACCTATTAATTTTTTAGTTGAAAAATTAATAGAATATACTATATCTACAGCATAATCAGTAGATGTATGCCAATATTTATATTCTAATCCAATTAACTCAAACTTATTATTTTGATATCTAAAAATATATTCAGTAACTCTAGCACCTTTAACATATTCTGAACGAGTTAAAAGACGAAGAGTATCATTCTTTATATTTATTGACTTAGATAAATCGTCATCTAAATCAGGTGAAGAAAAGTGTTTCTAATTCTTCAACAAGAGCTTTATCTTTTGAAACAATAAAAACCATTTTTCATTTTTAGCAACTAAATTATATTGAGAATTTTTTTATTTTTAAACAATACTAATATTGCTCATAGGATTATAATTAAAAATTGTATTATCTTCTGATTTTTCAAAAATTTTTAGTATCGTCTTTTTGTATTACTAAAAACAACATCTAATTTTATCTTTATTTAAATCACCTTTTTAACTACAACACTCTTCCAACCTTTAGGAATAAAATCCTCAACTTTATTAGCTTTTTGAGGAAATTTTCAGCTAATAAATTAAATGAACAAAGAATAAATAATAAAAAAACTAAAAATAAACCTTTCTTTTTCACAACTGCCTCCTGTATTAAAATTATTTTTATTTCATGAGCATATTTATCTAAGATATCTACACCCGTAGTTTCTAACATGGTATCTAAAAACATAATTTTTCTTTTAATGTTTAATCTCTTTTTCAATTTTTTTCTTCTTTTTTTCATATTACTTTCTAACTTTTCTCTTAAATTATGTATTTTTAATTTTTTTAGTTGAGAAGTTAAAAGAATAATTATAAGTATCTATATATTCAGCATTGGCAAAAAAATATTTTTGATTTTCTAAACCAATAAGTTCAAATCTATTATTTTGATATCTAAAAATATATATAGAAGAGCCACTACTTCTAGTTAATTCTGCAAAAAGTAAAAATACGTAAAGTATTATTTTTTTATAGTTATAGACTTAGATAAATCATTGTCAAAATCAGGTGATTCAAGATTTTGTAATCCAGATTCATAAGCCTCACCTGGTGAGATGATAAATCCTTTATCATTTTTGCTACCAAAAGCATATTTTTGAGTTTTTATCCTTAAATAGAACTAATATAATTCTTGGATTATGATTCTCAGGACTGGTTTGATACGATTCTTCATTTTTAAAATTTTTTTAGGATCGTTTTTTTCAATGATCAAAACAGCATCATCTATTTTATCTTTATTTTAAATCACCTTTTTTTATTATAATACTCTTCCAACCTTTAGGAATAAAATCTTCAATTTTATCAGCTTTTTAGGAAAATTTAGAGCAAATAAATTAAAAGAGCAAAAGATGAATAAAATTAAACTTAAACTGAAAAATTTTTCTTCATAAAAACCTCCGATTTGTATACCATTTTTAGTATAACATAAATTTCTGAATTGTAAAGTCAAGAATTGAAAAATAAAAATAAATTTTAAAAGATACAAAGGACTTTAAAAAAATATTAATAAAAACTGTAATTTAATATAAAAATATGGTATAATGAATACGATTTTAGTATATATTAGGAGGATGTTGTTAATGAAGACAATATTATATGGAATATTTTATTTTTCTAACACTTTTTCTTTGCTTATATCTTTATAAAAGAAAAGGACTTAGCTAAAAATTTGATGCTCGCAGAGAGAAATTTGTAAATAAAATAGTAAAAAAATGAAAATAAAGCTAAACGCTACAAGAAAAATCCTTTATTATGTTGAAACAATAGGGACAGCACTTATATTGGTTGTAGTTATTCAAAGATTCTATATAGGAAATTTTTAAAATTCCTACAGGTTCAATGATACCAACAATAGAAATTGGAGATAGAGTTTTTGCTGATATGGTATCATATAAATTTACAGAGCCAAAAAGAGAAACAGTATTATAGTTTTTGATGAACCAATGAGAGATGAGGATTCTTTATACAAAAAGAGCAATGGGGCTTCCAGGAGAAACTATAAAAATACAAGATGGAGCCTTATATGTAAATGGAGAAAAACAGATTTCAGAAGATATAGTAATGATGGAATAGGAGATCAAGAATGGAGAATTCCAAAAAAGGAGATAAATTAGAGATTATTCCTGCTGGAAAATATAGAGATGTTCTTGAGAATGCTGGAATAAATGTAGATGCTGTTGTAGAGGAAGCATTTTTATAAAGGAACCATTTGAGTTTTTTAAAAATCTTTATTATGGCTTTAAAACATAAGATTTTTGATAAATTAAAAATAAAAGTATGATATTAATGAATATATAAATCATAGAAATGACTATAGAAAAACAAGGGGCCTCACTATAGTAGAAATGATTATGCCCAATTTAAAATTTGTTGTAAATGGAGAAGAAACAGGTTTCCATTTCTAGATTTTTATCTCTGATGAAAAAGATTAGAAATAAACTTACTAAATGGAGAAACAGTAGAAATTATTTTTAGAAGATGATTATTATTTAGCATTAGGAGACAATACAGATAATAGTAAAGATTCAAGATATATGGGTTTTATTAAAGAAAAGTAGAATGAAAGGAAGAGCTTTTAGTCAGATTCTGGCCTTTAAACAGAATAGGGTCTAGTAAAATAAAAATAGTTTGTTACTAATTTATAACGATTACTTGTCAGCCTATAATGGTTCTAGAGCTCACAAAGGCTCTTTTCACCATTATAGGACGTCGCAGTAATCTTATAAATTTTAATGTAACTCACTTATTTTTTTATTGTAATATATAAGTGAAATGTAAAGGATATTCAATGATTAAAAAAATTAACAATCAATGATGTAGACTATATAGAACAAATTTTTAACTTTAGAAAAAAAGATATTTTTTAAAAATTCTGCTTTTCAGTAAAAGAATCTACAGAGAATTTAGTAAAAGCTGATAATTCATTTATTTATGCTTATCTTGTAGATGAAAAGGTTTGTGGGTATTTAATGGTTCTTGATAGTATAGATGTCTATGAAATTCTTGCAATAGCAACTGTTGAAGAATATAGAAATAAAAGGTATTGCTCAAGAACTTTTAGATAAAATAAAAACTAAAAGATATTTTCTTAGAAGTTAGAGAAAGTAATGAAAAAGCAATAAATTTTTTATAAAAAAATAATTTTAAACAAATATCAATAAGAAAAAGGCTATTATTCAGATCCTACTGAAAGATGCCATTATAATGAAAATGGAGGTAAATAATGAATAACGAAATCTATTCAAACCCACTATGTGAAAGGTACAGTTCTAAAAGAAATGATGTATAACTTTTTCACCTGATAAGAAAATTCTCAACTTGAGAAAACTTTGGATTGCATTAGCAGAATCTGAAAAAGGAATTAGGATTGGATATATCTCAAGAACAAATAGATGAAATGAAAAAAAAATATTCATAATATTGATTACGAGCTAGCAGCAAAAAAAGAAAAAGAATTCAGACATGATGTTATGGCTCATGTTCATACTTTTGGAACACAAGCACCTTTTAGCTATGCCTATTATCCACTTAGGAGCTACAAGTGCCTTTTCGTTGGAGATAATACAGATTTAATACAAATTAAAGATGGGCTTGAAATAATAAAAAGCTAAACTTGTGAATGTTATGAATAATTTATCTAAGTTTGCTTTTAGAAAATAAAAGATATAGCAACTTTAGGATTTACACATTTTCAAGCTGCTCAACTTACAACAGTAGGAAAAAGAGCAACATTATGGCTACAATCTTTATTATTAGATTTAGAAGAATTAGAATTTAGAGAAAAATACTTTAAGATTTAGAGGTGTAAAAAGGGAACAACAGGAACACAAGCAAGTTTTAAAGATTTATTCAATGGAGATTTTTTTCAAAAAGTTGAAGAGTTAGATGTACTAGTTTCTAAAAAAATGGGATTTGATAAGAGATTTGCAATAACAGGTCAAACTTATGATAGAAAAGTTGATTCAGAAATAATGAATTTACTAGCAAATATAGCTCAATCTGCTCATAAGTTTACTAACGACTTTAAGATTATTACAACATTTAAAAGAAGTAGAAGAACCTTTTGAAAAGAGTCAAATTGGTTCATCTGCAATGGCATATAAAAAGAAATCCAATGAGAAGTGAAAGAATTTCATCTCTTGCTAAGTTTGTTATAGCATTACAACAAAGTACAGCAATGGTTGCTTCAACTCAATGGTTCGAAAGAACTCTTGATGACTCAGCTAACAAGAGATTATCTCTACCTCAAGCATTTTTAGCAGTTGATGCCATACTAATTATTTGGAACAACATTATGGAAGGTTTAGTTGTATATAATAAAAATAATAGAAAAAAACATATAATGAGTGAACTTCCATTTATGGCAACTGAATATATAATAATGGAATGTGTAAAAAGCAGGTGGAGATAGACAAGAACTTCATGAAAGAATAAGAGTTCACTCTATGGAAGCAGGTAAACAAGTTAAAAGTAGAAGGAAAAGATAATGATTTAATTGATAGAATAGTTAATGATGACTACTTTAAATTAGATAAAGGCTAAAGTTACTTTCTATACTAGAACCTAAAAACTTTATTGGTTTTGCAGCAGAACAAACAGAAAAATTTGTTAACATTGAAGTAAAACCAATATTAGAAAAAAATATAAGGCGCTATTAGGAATGGACTCTGAGTTGAAGGTATAAATTTATTATTCAAATAACAAAAATAAAAATAAGTGAGTTACATTAGTAAATAACTAATAGCTTTATAAGATTACTGCGACGTCCATTATTGTTGAGAGAGCCTTTGTGGAGCTCTCGAGACACTAATGGCTAGCAAGTAATCGCTATATATAGCTAAAAATTTATTAAAATCTACTCAGTAACGAACTATTTTTATGAAATTATTTATCTGAGGAAGTGGAGTGAGTTTATGATAAAAAGAATATAGAGAAGAAATTTATCTAATAGCTTTAGTACTTTTTAGGCTTTATATCTTTCTCTTATTGAAAATATAATACCCAAAACCATTTCCTTGGATGAAGATAGGTTTATCAAATATATCTGTGCTAATAGCTCTTGAAAAATTTAATTCTAAAAATGGCTTTTACAGACTATTTTACTTAGAGTTTTTATACAGGCTCTTATGCTTGGAACTCTATTTACACCAAATTTTTATCATAAGTTTTAGTGCAGGACTAGTAAGTACATTATTTATGATCTTTTTATACAAATTTAGAAAGTATTTATCACTGTTATCTATTAGTTGTATTTCAGCATTTATGCATAATCTTTTTACAGTTGACAGTAGTTTATTTTCTAATGTTTAGAAATATATCTTTAAATAGCAAATCTATAATAATCTTTTATTATATTTTTCTAGGATTAGGAGTTATTATGGGACTTAGTAACAGGGAGTTATAGCAAACAAGATTAAATTTAAAAAGAAATAAATAAAATAAATAAGGAGAGATATTTATGGGTAGATATTTTGGAACAGATGGTATTAGAGGAGAAGCAAATAAGGAATTAACTGTTGAAAAAGCATTAAGACTTGGTTATGCTCTTGGATATTATCTAAAAACACTTATAAAAATGAAGAAAAAAATAAAAAGTTGTTATGGGAAGTGACACAAGAATATCTGGTTATATGTTAAGATCAGCTTTTAACAGCAGGGCTTACATCAATGGGAATATATATAGACTTCGTTGGAGTTATTCCTACACCAGGGGTAGCTTATATAACTAAGTTAAAGAAAGCTAAAGCAGGTATTATGATTTCTGCTTCACATAATCCCAGCAAAAGACAATGGAATAAAAATATTTAATTCAGATGGTTTTAAATTTTCTGATGAGATGAAAATAAAATAGAAGACTATATGGATGATTTAGATTCTATTTTAGTTGATCCATTAGCAGGAGATAAGGTTGGTAAGTTTAAGTATGCAGAAGATGAATACTTCCTATAGAGATTATTTATCTCACTGTGTAAAAGGTAAACTTCAAGGATATGAAAATAGTACTTGATACAGCTAATGGAGCTGCATATAGAGCTGCAAAAGATGTGTTCTTAGATTTAAGAGCAGAACTTGTTGTTATAAATGATGCTCCTAATGGAAGAAATATAAATGTAAAGTGTGGATCAACTCACCCAGAAATATTAGCAAAAGTTGTTGTAGGTTATGAAGCAGATTTAGGATTAGCTTATGATGGAGATGCTGATAGACTTATAGCAGTTGATAAAGTTTGGAAATATTATTGATGGAGATAAAATTATAGAATCTTTAGCTCTAGGTATGAAAAAATGCAGGAACTTTAAAAATGATAAAGTTGTAACTACTGTAATGAGTAATATAGGTTTTTGAAAAATATCTAAAAGAAAATAATATAGAACTTTTTAAGAGCAAATGTTGGAGATAGAAATGTTCTTGAAATGATGCAAAAAGAAGATGTTGCTATAGGTGGAGAACAATCAGGTCACATTATATTAAGAAAGACTATGCTACAACAGGTGACGGAATATTATCATCTTTAAAACTTGTTGAAGTTATAAGAGATACTGGAAAAAGATTTACATGAATTAGTATCAGCAATAAAAGATGCTCCTCAAACTTTAATAAATGTAAAAGTTGATAATGCTAAAAAGAATACTTGGGATAAAAATGAAAAAATTACAAGTTTCATAGCTGAAATAAATAAAAACACTCTGATGAAAGTTAGAATATTAGTTAGAAAAATCAGGAACAGAACCTTTAATAAGAGTAATGACAGAAGGTGAAAATAAGCAACTTGTACATAAGTTAGCTGAAGATATTGCTAAACTGATAGAAACTGAATTAAATTAATAGAAGGATAAATATGAAATTTTTGATAAAGATTTTAGGGATTTAGCTTTATTTCACTGAGATAGGTTTGACATTATTTATAAAATGTATTCATAGCAATATATCTTTATTATCTTTTTGAGAAATATTTTTTAAGAGTTTTATTTTTGATATTTATGATACTATTAGGAATAGTAAATGGATTTTATAGCATATAAAGCTTTATATTTCCAAAAATAAAAAAATAGTATGAAAGAAAGGTATTTAGTAGATGGAGGATATAAAAATTTATTTAAAAAAACAATAATAACAACTATTATCTGTTTTTTTATTAGGTTTAGTTTTTCAAAATAAATATCTTTTTCTTTGGAATAGGTGGAGGCTGTGCAATATCAGTGATAGCTCTATATCTTATATCAGTCGATAGTAAGGCTATTACGTATTCTAAAGATGTAAAAGTAGCAAAAAGAATTGCATACATTGGTTATGCCAAAAGATACTTTTTACACTTACTGTTTTTGTAGCATTATTTTATTTTTTTAATGACTTTAGACTTTTTATGTGGATTTATAGGTACATTGAATGTCAAACTCACAATTTACTGTATGAATATACTAAAAAGATAAAAGTTTTTAAATAGTTAAACTATAATTATTGAAAGGAGGTATAAAGTGAGACTAGGACTAATAGAATTTACAACAGGAGAATTGGTATTCTGGGCCTTTCAGAAATATTTTTCAATATTTGGCTTTTCCAATAACTTCTACTGTTGTTACAACTTGGTTTATACTCTTATGTTTCTTTGTATTTTTTTAAACTTGGAACAAGAAATCTACAACTGATTCCTGGAAAATTTCAATCAATTCTTGAAGGAATTTATGAATTTTTAGATGGAACTATTGGACAAATATTAGGAACTTGGAAAAAGAAATATTACACATTTTTTTGCAACATTATTTTTGTTTATCTTTTATCAAACATAATAACGTTCTTCCCTATACCTTGGTTCGGGATAAAAATGGTGTGTTTGAAATTTTTCCAGCCTTTAGGTCACCAACAGCTGACTTAAACACTACTGTTTGTCTCAGCATTGATAGTAACCTTCTTGTTTATATCAATAAATATAAAGAATAACGGTATACTTGGATATTTAAAAGGCTTTTGGAGACCCAACACCAGTTATGGTTCCATTAAACATAGTTGGAGAGTTTGCAAAACCATTAAATATATCTATGAGATTGTTTTGGAAATATGTTCGCTGGTATGGTTATAATGGGGCTTATTTATATGGCAGTACCTTACTTCATCCCAGCACCTCTGCACTTGTATTTTGACCTATTTGCAGGTTTAGTACAAAGTTTCGTTTTCGTAACCTTATCTATGGTATATGTTCAAGGTTCACTAGGAGATGCAGAGTATACTGAGTAAAAAAATAAAAATTTAGGAGGAATAGAAAAATATGGATTTATTAACAGCAAAAACAATAGTTTTAGGATGTTCAGCAGTTGGAGCAGGACTTGCTATGATAGCAGGATTAGGACCAGGAATCGGGAAGGATATGCAGCCGGGAAAAGCAGTTGAATCTGTTGCAAGACAACCAGAAGCAAGAGGAAGCATAATCTCTACAATGATACTAGGACAAGCCGTAGCAGAATCTACAGGTATTTACTCATTAGTTATTGCACTAATTTTACTTTATGCAAACCCTTTCTTAAGCAAATTAGGATAATAAGATATATCTGTCATTCAACTGATGAAAGGAGGTAAAATAGAGTGCCAATAATATCTATTGATGCTACGTTTTTTTGGCAAATCATTAACTTTTTGTTCTTTTATTTATAGTAAAGAAATACTTTAAAGAACCTATATCAAAAATAATAAATGAAAGAAAGCAAAAAAATAGAAGCTGAATTAGTTGAAGCAACAAAAAAACAGAGAAGAAGCTGAAAAACTACATAAAGAAGCTGAAGCTCAAGTTCTTAATTCAAGAAAAGAAGCTAGTGAAATTGTTAAAAATGCACAAAGAAAGCAGAAGAAGAAGCACACCTTCTAATAAAAGAGGCAAGAGAAAAATAGAGAAAATATTTTAAAGGGCCACTGAGTTAGAAGTTACAAAAATTAAAAATGATACCAAAAAGATGAGTTAGGTAGAGAAGTTAAAAACTTAGCTGCAGAACTAGCTGAAAAAAATTATAAAAAGAAAAAGGTAGATGATAATCAAGAAACTTCACTTATTGATAAATTTATAGCAGAGGTAGGGGAAGATAAATGATTAAAATCACAAATAGGAAGAAGATATTCTAAGGCAATATTTGATATTGCTGAAGAAAAAGAATCAAGTTAAGGAAATTTATGAAATGCTAAATTCAGCTATGGTTCTATATAGAACTGATAAAGAATTTAAGAATTTTATAAGAAATCCTTTAATTGAGAATGAACAAAAAAAGGCAGTTTTAACTGAAATTTTTGGTAAAAGATAACAGTGAGAACTTAAATATTTTACTATATATTTTAGATAAAGGTAGAATTAACTGTATAAAATATATTGTTGCAGAATATCTAAAAATATACTATAGAAAAAAATAGAATTTTTAGATGTAAAAAGCTACTTTTACTAAAGAATTATCTGAAGAACAAAGAACTAAACTAATCAATAAATTATCACAAAAAAACTGGAAAAGAAATCAACCTAGAAGTAAAAAGTTGATAAGTCTATTCTAGGTGGTGGAATTATAAAAATAGGTGATAAAGATTATTGATGGTTCTATCCGTAGAGAATTAGATAATTGGAAAAAAAGTTAAGGTCTTTAATGGAGGTGTAACAATTTGAATATTAGACCAGAAGAAGTAAGTTCTATTATTAAAAAAAGAAATAGATAACTATAAGAAAACTTTAGAAATAAAAACTTGGGACTGTTCTTGAAGTAGGAGACGGTATTGAGAGAATTTATGGTTTAAGCAATGTTATGTCGGGAGAACTTCTTGAATTTCCTCATGGAGTAATGGGAATGGCTTTAAACTTGGAAGAAGATAATGTTGGAGCCGTTATCCTTGGATATGCTTCTTTAATAAAAAGAAGGAGATGAAGTTAGAGCAACAGGTAAAGTTGTATCTGTACCTGCTGGAGATAACTTATTAGGTAGAGTAGTTAATGCTTTAGGAGAACCTATAGATGGAAAGGGAGAAATAATTGCAGATAAATATATGCCTATTGAAAGAAAGGCATCTGGAATTATTTCAAGACAACCAGTATCAGAACCTTTACAAACAGGGGATTAAATCAATAGATGGAATGGTTCCTATCGGTAGAGGACAAAGAGAACTTATTATAGGGATAGACAAACAGGTAAAACTGCAATAGCTATCGATACTATAATCAACCAAAAAGGACAAAATGTAAAATGTATTTATGTTGCAATAGGACAAAAAAGATCAACTGTTGCACAAATATATAAGAAGTTAAGTGACTTAGGTTGTATGGAATATACGACAATAGTTGCTGCAACTGCTTCTGAAGCAGCACCTTTACAATATATGGCACCTTACTCAGGAGTAGCTATAGGTGAATATTTCATGGATAGAGGAGAACATGTTTTAATAGTTTATGATGATTTATCTAAACATGCCGTTGCTTACAGAGAAATGTCATTACTACTTAGAAGACCACCTGGACGTGAGGCTTATCCAGGAGATGTATTCTATTTACATTCAAGATTACTTGAAAGAGCTGCTAAGTTATCTGATGAATTAGGAGGAGGTTCTATAACTGCATTACCAATTATAGAAACTCAAGCAGGAGACGTTTCTGCATATATTCCTACTAACGTAATATCAATAACTGACGGACAAATATTCTTAGAATCTCAACTTTTCAACTCAGGATTTAGACCAGCAATAAATGCAGGAATATCAGTATCGAGAGTTGGGGAGCTGCACAAATAAAAGCTATGAAACAAGTTGCTTCAAAAGTTAAGTTAGATCTTGCTCAATATACTGAGCTTTTAACTTTTGCTCAATTTGGATCAGATCTTGATAAAGCTACAAAAGCACAATTAGAAAGAGGACATAGAATAATGGAAATATTGAAACAACCTCAATATCACCCATATACAGTTGAAAAACAAGTTGTATCTTTCTATGCTGTTATCAATGGTCACTTAGATGATATAGAAATTTCAAAAGTAAGAAGATTTGAAAAAGAATTATTGGAATATCTAAAAAGGAAATACAGATATTTTAACTGAAATAGCTGATAAAAAAAGCTTTAGATAAAGATTTAGAAGAAAGATTGAAGGAAAGTATTGTAAACTTTAAAAAGTCTTTTTAATTAAGGAGTAAAATTATGCCTGGAATGAAAGAAATAAAAAGTAGAATTAAATCTGTTCAATCTACCCGTCAAATTACTAATGTTATGGAAAGTGTTTCAACAACTAAATTTAAAAAAATATTCAAAATTAGTTGCTGAATCAAGACCATATGAAGAAAGTATGAGAAAAATTCTATCTCATATAGCAGCGGGAACTAAAAATGAAAGACACCCACTTTTTGATGGAAGAGAAGAAGTGAAAAGTGTAGCTATAATAGTTATAACTTCTGATAGAGGGACTTTGTGGAAGCTTTTAACAGTTCAACTTTAAAAGAGCTAGAAAAGTTAGTTAAACAAAATGAAGGTAAGAAAAATATCTATTATTCCTTTTGGAAGAAAAAGCTATAGATTTTGCTACAAAAAGAAATTATGATTTCTCAGAATCTTTTTCAAAAATTTTCTGCTGAAGAAATGAATAAAATTGCAAGAGATGTTTCAGAAGACATTGTTTTTAAAATATGCAAAATCATGAATATGATGAAGTTTATTTAATATACAATAAATTTATATCTGCTTTTAAAATATGATTTAACTTAGAAAAAAATAATTCCAATAGCTAGAATGGAAGGCGAAGTAAATAGTGAATATATATTTGAACCTAGCACAGAATATATATTATCATCTCTATTACCTAGATTTATAAATTTACAAGTATATCAAGCTATTTTTTAAATAATACTGCTAGTGAACATTCGGCAAGAAAGAATTCAATGGGTAGTGCAACAGATAATGCTGATGAAAATGATAAAAGACATTGAATATCCAATACAATAGAAATAGACAAACAGCTATTACTCAAGAAATAACAGAAATAGTTGAGGAGCATCTGCTTTATAAAAATTATAATATAAAATGAATGTTTTTCTTGAAATCTAAAATTATTTAATTTTGTTAATTTTATATTCAACTGCTTGATAGTTATTAGTGTCTCGTGAGCTCCACAAAGGCTCACTCAACAATAATGGACATCGCAGCAGTTTTATTAAAAAGTTATTTAAAAGTTATTTTCAAGAAAAACTTAATCAAAATTATCTTAATTTTTATAAAGTCAGAAAAATAAAAAAGGTAAGGAGGCAATAATAGGTGAATAGAGGAACTATAACACAAATTATAAGTGCTGTTGTAGACGTTGCTTTTTAAAGATGAATTGCCTGCAATATATAATGCTTTTAAAAAGTAAAATTAGAAGACAAAAGAACTTGTACTTGAAGTTGAGCAACACCTTGGGAACAATGTTGTAAGAACAGTTGCCATGGACTCAACAGATGGTTTAAAAAGAGGAATGGAAGTTATAGATACAGGGAAACCAATTACAGTACCAGTTGGAAAAGCTGTTCTAGGAAGAATATTAAACGTTTTAGGAGAGCCTGTTGATAATCAAGGGCCTATAAATGCTGAAACAGTTTTACCTATCCATAGAGAAGCACCTGAGTTTGATGACTTAGAAACTGAAACTGAAATATTCGAAACTGGAATCAAAGTTATAGATTTATTAGCACCATATATAAAAGGTGGAAAAATAGGTCTATTTGGAGGAGCAGGAGTAGGTAAGACAGTTTTAATAATGGAACTTATCAACAACATTGCTAAGGGACACGGAGGAATTTCTGTGTTTGCAGGAGTTGGAGAAAGAACAAGAGAAGGAAGAGACTTGTACAATGAAATGACTGAGTCAGGAGTTATTACAAAGACAGCTCTTGTTTATGGACAAATGAATGAGCCACCTGGAGCAAGATTAAGAGTTGCTTTAACAGGACTTACAGTTGCAGAAAACTTTAGAGATAAAGATGGACAAGATGTACTTCTATTTATAGATAATATATTCAGATTTACACAAGCAGGATCTGAAGTATCAGCTTTACTTGGAAGAATACCTTCAGCCGTTGGTTACCAACCAAACTTGGCAACAGAAATGGGAGCTTTACAAGAAAGAATTACATCAACAAAATCTGGTTCTATCACATCAGTTCAAGCTGTTTATGTACCAGCCGATGACTTGACTGACCCAGCACCAGCTACAACTTTCTCTCACTTGGATGCAACAACAGTTCTTTTCAAGAAATATAGCATCTCTTGGAATATATCCAGCTGTTGACCCATTAGATTCAACATCTAAGGCTCTATCAGAAGATATAGTTGGAAAAGAACACTATGAAATTGCAAGAAAAGTGCAAGAAGTTTTTACAAAAGATATAAAAGAGTTACAAGATATCATAGCTATCTTAGGTATGGATGAATTATCTGATGAAGATAAACTTACAGTATCAAGAGCTAGAAAAAAATTGAAAGATTTTTTTCTCACAACCTTTCTCTGTTGCAGAACAATTCACAGGAATGGAAGGAAAATATGTTCCTGTAAAAGAAACGATCAGAGGATTTAGAGAAATATTAGAAGGAAAAACATGATGATATTCCTGAACAAGCATTTCTATATGTTGGTACAATAGAAGAAGCCGTTGCTAAATCAAAAGATTTAGTAAAATAAGGAGGAAGTTATGTTGGTAAGTGTTGTAACACAGATTAAAAAAAGTATTAGAACAAGAAGCAGGATATCTAAGACTTAGAACTTCAGAAGGAGATATAGGTATAATGCCTAATCATGCTCCTTTAGTTGCTGAACTATCAGCAGGAAAGATGGAAATTGAAAGTCCTTCAAAAGACAGAAGAGATGTTTATTTTTTTAACAGGTGGTTTTTAGAAATTTCTAATAACCAAGCAACAATAATTGCAGATGAAATATTTCCATTAGATGAAATTAACATTGAAAATGAGCAATTAGAACTTGAGAAGTTAAGAAAAAGAATTAGAGCTTGATCTGACAGAAGAAGAAAAAGCAAAAAAATTCAAAAAAAGAATAAAAAAATTTCTTCAGCTATGATAGATGCTAAAAAACTAACTAGGAGGAAAAATATGAAATTTCACTTTTTACATGAAAAACTTTAATGTTTTAGATTTAGAAAAGAGTATAAAATTCTATGAAGAAGCTCTTGGACTAAAAAGTTGAAAGAGAAAAATTTGCAGAAGATGGAAGCTATAAAATAGTTTATCTAGGAGATGGAATAACAAACTTTCAACTAGAATTAACTTGGCTTGCAGAAAGAACAGAAAAAAATATGATTTAGGTGATGAAGAATTCCATTTAGCTTTTTGAAGTAGATGACTACGAAGGAGCATTCAAAAAAACATACAGAAATGGGTTGTGTTGTTTTTTTGTAAATGAAAAAATGGGAATATATTTTATAACTGATCCTGATGGATATTGGATAGAAATTTTACCACCTAAAAAAATAAGAATAAAAAGTTAAGAGAATTTTTGAGAATTAAA